>BNJS01002290.1_pt1 | contig 42581 bp, 49 predicted proteins | sample 8540461 | NCBI WGS metagenome assembly BNJS01 (sample SAMD00202454, study PRJDB9452) | human saliva metagenome | isolation source: human saliva | place: Japan
ATTCCTAAAGATTGTAATTGTGCTAAAATACTCGAGGTTCTCTATCTTTAAAAATCATCAGGATTGGCTTCATAGTGATTTCGGCAGTAGCACTCACATTATAACAACGATGAGATTGTATTGAAAGAGCTGTTGTAATTCATCAAACGAAAGCACTGTAGGAGTTCCACCTCCCAGTAAATAGTTTGTAGTGTACTACCTTTAGCCTCATTCTGGCGTAAAAAGCTCACTACATGTGCATTTTCATCATCTCACCTTTACGCCGTAACGTAGTTGAAAAATGAAAATCACAATGAGTGGCAAGCTCGCCTACACAAAAGGAATATGAATATATAAAACTATACAAAAATATTAAGCCAATCGCTCTGATTTTGAGTGATAAAAAGCCTCCCAACCACTATAATGTTGTTGTTTTTGAGCTCTACCACCATTAAAATAATGACACACAGCCACTGCTAATCCACATCAGTAGCATCAAAAATGCTTGAGCAACTCTTTAATATCTAATAACTGTTGTAGCATCTTAGCTACTTGTTCTTTAGAAGCACTTCCGATACCTGTAATAGCCATTTTCACTGTCTTAGGTTCATACTCAGTAATAGGTATTTTCACGTGAAAGTGCTGCAGCCATAGCAACTCCTTGTGCGCGCCCCAATTTAAGCATAGATTGTACATTTTTCCAAAAGGAGCTTCAATAGCCAACTCATCGGGTTTATAGGTTTCCTATAAGCTCAATTGTGCGATTAAATATAACCCCCAATTTCAGATAATGATTACTATATTTGCTTAATTGTAATTCATTTTAGCTGTAGTAGTTTCATTTTGGTCTTTTTCTATACCCTATAGTCCAAACCCCATAATAGTAGTACCAGGATCTACTCTAAAATAATACGCTCCACGAAGTGCTGTATTTTACGTTTATTTCTATAGGAAGCTCAAACTGTGTACTCACATTCTGTCCATTTTTCTTTGCAGGGTTCTATACTATCATTATCTGATAATTCAGAAAGATTAGCACGCAAAGCATCTTCGAAAACTTTCACTTTCGGTAGCCAGCAACTCTTTTGTCTTATCATCGGCTTTCATATCCAAGAGTACTATTTTTCCCGTATTATCAACTTCTAATATTTAAGAAAATACGATCTGTAACGGGTTCTAGAACCTCATAGTGTCCTCTTAAGACGCTCCTGAAACTGAGCAGCAAATGTCTTCTCAAAACATTCTCTCTGTCCCTCACTTTGGTAGTAGCTGCATCACACCCCTTTAAATATAGGATACGAGATCCACCTCTTCTTTCACTACCTCTAAAAACTTTTATATTTGCAAGCGAATCTAATTGTTGTTGCAATTTAGCTTCTTTTTGCTCCGCTGTAAGCTCATTCTGTGTTTTTGCAGGCTACAAGTGCCAATGCTAACCCTAAAAACAAAAATAAATTTTTCATCATTATTGTTACTATTATGTTTTTACGGCTCAAAAAGTACTACAAAAAATGATTTACAAAAATATAATTATCTTTTGTGTTTCATTTTTATAATAACAATAAGCCTAAATTACTAATTATATCCTAAAAGTAATGATTATTAATATAATGACTATTAATTTAATCCTTTACTTTTTCTTTTTATAGAAACCTTCTTGTATTAAATTATGTAGATGTATCACCCCTTCATAACGCCCATTGATGGGTTACAAGCAGCTGCGTAATCTTATTTTTCCATCAAACTAGAGTGCATCTATAGCCAAACAATCCCTATCATGGTTTTCGGGGTTTTAGGCTCATAATATCTTTCGCAGTAAGTCCCTGATATCATCAGTCTTGCTCAGCATTCGCCTAGTATCTCCATCAGTTTGCAATTCCTACAATATTCGTTATCAATTACAGCTGTTGCCCCAAGCATCTTAGCCGATATTTCTACTATCACCTGTTTCACTTCGGTTTGGACACTCACTCGGGTTTTTGATTACCTACAATATCCGAAACCTTCAAATAAAGTCGCTTACCAGTGCCCCTCCTGGGTGGTACTTAGCAAAAATCCTCACTCCCAAAGTGCTTCATTTCCAATAAGCAAACTGCCAAAGCATCTCCTAAAACCAGCTGTGCAGTAGTACTTGTAGTAGGTGCTAAATTATTAGGGACAAGCCCTCCTTTTCCACATAGGCATCAAAGCACACTATCCGCAGCTTGTGCTAAAACCGAATTTTTATTGGAAGTGGTGCTATCAATTTATTATTACCGCGTTTTTAACAAAAGGTACCAATCTACTTTATTTCGGGCGTATTTCCACTTTTTGAAATACAAATCACTACATCATCAGCCTGAATAATTCCTAAATCACCGTGAATAGCATCTGCAGCGTGCATAAAAATTGCAGGTGTACCTGTAGAGTTCATCGTAGCTACAATTTTATTGGCTATGATGGCACTCTTACCTATACCCGTAATCACTACACGCCCCTTGCTATTAATGTAAGTAACTGCTGTTACAAACTCATCATCTATATATCCAGCAAGTTGAGCCACCGTTTCGGCTTCTTTAGCTATCGTTTGCCGTGCTGTGTTAATAATCTCTTCTCTGTTCATTATCTATATGATTATAGCCCTATAAAATAACTATAATCGTTTTTATAAATACTCCTTACAATACCATCTGCTAAACCTATACGAGGCACGTGCACAATCTTTGCTCCCGACCATTTCATCGCATTGATGAAAACCGTAAGTGCATATAAAATTACATCGGCACGATCGGGATTAAAGCCAAACAATTTAATTCGCTCATCATAGGTAAAGCCCGATACATAGTTGTAATAATCTGTTAAATATTCATACGTAAGAGGTGCATTTTTCTAATACATTCGCATTCTTATGGATTTTATTGATGTTACCTCCAGAACCAATCGCTTCTATATAGAGGACAATCTTTCGTATGTTTTTCAATCCATTGTTTTACCTCTTCCCACATTTTCATCACTCACTTTATTATCAAAGCAAGCGTACCAGTACCTATTGGGAAAGAACGCGATTTTTCTGTTTTCCATTAGAAAATACCGTAAATTCAGTACTACCTCCTCCTACATCTATATACAAATAATTTTTATCTGTCCCAATAAGTGTAGAAATATCAGTAGAAGCAATAATATTAGCCTCCTCACTACCATCAATAATTTCAATAGCCACTCCTGTACGTTTCAGCACTTCTGCCGCTACCTCGTACCATTAAGCGACTCTCGCATAGCCGAAGTAGCTACAAGCCCGATAAGCCTCCACTTGATATACTTTCATCAGCAAACTAAAAGCTTGCATTGCCTCCGATCAGCCGATTTGTATTTTCTTCTGAAATACGCCCATTTAAGAACACATCAGCTCCCTAGCATGTAGCACGCTACCAAACTTGCTTTTTGTAAACTTAGCAGGTTCTCCTTCTGTCTCAATACATTCTGATATTGGTAACCGAACCCCGTTAGAGCCTATGTCAATAGCACCTAATTTTTGATTTCCATAATAGTTTATTTTTCTTTATCCAATTCCAAAGTACGAATTTTTCAGAGGATTCTTCGTCAATTCTACATACTCTTCTCGGTTTCTAAAAATATCTATAGCCATAAAAATAGCGTGTCTAAAACGATTCAGGGTCTGCAATACCTTTGCCAGCAATTTCTGTAAAGCCGTACCGTGATCGGGTGAGGTGCGTACCTTGTTAAGTCCTGCTGTATAATTAACCCCACTACCAAAAGCAAGTGTTTTTGAAAGCTATCAGCCCCTGATCGTGATAAGGAGCCAGCACCGCATCGTAATTGCGATAAGCTTGTGAACCGAAGAAAACTATCGGCAGCAAAAGGACCAAATACCAATATATTTTCATCAAAATACAGTTTTTAAGTGCAGGTCGCAATACATCTTCATCTTCTTTGCCTATAACTCCTTTATCACCACAATGTGGGTTGATACCCAATACTGCTATTTTTAGGACGTTGCAAGCGAAAATCTTTTTATAAGCGACTCATTCATCAAGCGTGCTTTTTGCATCACAAGCTCTTCTGTAATAGTTGTTGCCACTTCTTTTAGCGGAATATGGTCGGTCATTAAACCAACTTTTTAAGTCTTCACTCACCATAAACATCAGGCTATTACCTTCCAGCTGCTGTGCCAAATAATCTGTATGACCAGGAAAATGAAATTCGTCCGATTGTATATTGTTTTTTGTTAATAGGTGCTGTTACCAATACATCTATCTCATTGTTTTTAAGAGCCTCAACAGCTTTTTGCAGTGATAAGAAAGCATATCTTCCTCCTTCTTCAGTTTCTTGTCCAAAAGGCAACTGTAGGTGTTTCTTTCAACAGTTTAGCACATTTAGCTTCCCGTCAATAGCTGCACTAATGTATCTATACCCTGAAAATTAGTAGTTATATTGAAGTGTTTTCTTTGGAAAAGAAACCAATTTGTTTTGAGGCAAATATAATGAGGTGTGCAAAGTTCTAATATCTGATGTTCCTCAAAAGGTTTTCAAGATAATCTCAAGCCCCACACCATTGATGTCTCCACCGAGATACCCACTTTTATCATTTTTCTTTCATAAAATAGATTACTAAATAGTAAAAAAATTCTTACTTTTTGTCCTTTCAAAACGCAAAGGTATAAAAATATGAATTTCACACAATCTACAAAACTATTATAGTAACGGAAAATTATTAATTACAGGTGAATACACCGTGTTAAAGTGGGGCACTCAGCCTAGCACTCCCTTCCTCATTAGGACAAAAATTAATCGTACAACCCTCACAAAATGCCTTTTCTTGGGAAGCCTTTGATGCTGATGGAAAGTGCTGGTTCAGTAGCTTATCTATCAATAATAGAGAAGATGAAAAAGTACTACATACGTTACAAAAATATACCTCTACTGCAGCTACTCTCAACCCTCACTTTGCTAGTGTATATCCGCATTGTGCTGTGCAAACCTTGCTTACTTTTCCTCGCTACTGGGGATTAGGTACTTCTTCCACACTTATTAATAATATTGCCCAATGGGCTGAAGTAAATCCTTACGAACTACTTTTTAAAAAGTTTTTGGTGGTAGTGGCTATGATATAGCTTGTGCCAAAAACTAATACGCCATTACTATATCGATTAAAAGATGGTAAGCCAGAAACCTTCCCTTTACGATTCCTTTTTCCACATACCGATAGCATTTATTTTGTATACCTAAACAACAAGCAAAATAGTAAGGAAGGGATAACACACTACCGCAGTATACAAAAAAGCAAGCAGAAGTTAGCTGATAGTATTACACGTATCACCGAACGACTTGTATTAGTGTACACTATTGATGATTTTTGCTATCTTTTTGGAGCAACACGAGCAACTCATCGGTGATTATTTGGGTATTTCTCCTGTAAAAGAACGTTTATTCCCCGATTTTAATGGTACTATAAAAAGTTTAGGAGCTTGGGGAGGCGATTTTGTTTTAGCTATTTCAGAATATGAAGATATTCCTTCTTATTTTAACAAAAAAGGATACAATACTTGTATCCCCTATAAAGAATTAATAATCGCTCTAAAAATAAATAGTACTACGCAAAAACTTTTTACATATACCCTTCCAACGATAATTACGAGCATATTTACCTTCTACTGATAAAAAGATAAGGTTTATGTGCTCTTTTGCTTTGCCAATACCCCTTTAAATAACTTATCAGTAGCTTAAAATTTCGTTTTTAAGAGCAAGTTTGCCCGCAGCAAGTAGTGTAAGTATAAATCCATAACGCAAAGTATAAAATACTCCCCTGTAAATTATGTGCTTTGCTGTTATAACCTGCCCCTGTAGGGCGTAAATGTTTTTACTTTGTAACGTTTTCATCTGTCAGTACTTTCCAAACCATAATAGCGGCAGAGTAGTTCGTCAGCAGTATCCCACCCCATAGCCTCTTTTAGTCCGCCAATCAGCCTCAAAACAAGCCTTTCTATACGATTTTACAGCTCCGCGCAAATGATCTTTATTAGTAAGATTTTCCAGCACCCACTGTCCATTCTTCCTCTATGTAACAAAATCCTCCAAACATTCCCAAAGTAGGATTGTTACTATACTGATGATTCATTACTTCTAAGTATTGGGGAGGAAAGATAAGATCGGCATCATATTTACAGATAACTTCTACTTCAGGTTTTAAATAGGGTAATCCTGTATTAAAAGTCTGCACAACTTTAGCACCAGGTAAGTGTATCCCTTTTTATGTCGTTGCACCAAATGTACTATAGAATTTTTAGCAGCTATTTGTTGTACTTTCAACGCAGTATCATCAGTAGAACCATCATCTACTACTATTATTTGATAAGGAAGATAAGTTTGGTTAGCAGAGATTCAAGAGTGAGGGTAATGCTATCAGCCTCGTTATAAGCAGGTATGATGATTCCAAAATTCATTGTTTGTTGTCAGTTTCTATAAGTCCATCTTTTAGTCTGATGATACGTTTAGCATAATTGGCAATATCCTCTTCGTGAGTAACTAAGATGACAGTGTTGCCTTTTGCTGTAAATTTCATCAAAAAGATTCATTATTTCGTAGGAAGTTTTAGAGTCAAGATTTCTGTAGGTTCATCAGCCAAGATAATAGAAGGATTATTTACCAAGGCGCGTGCTACTGCCACCCTTTGGCGTTGTCCTCCTGATAATTCATTAGGGTTTGTGCAGCATACGATCTTCTAAGCCCACTAGGCTGAGTACTTCTTTTTGCACGCTCGTGCCTTTTCTCTTTTTACTCCTGCATATACCATTGGTAGAGCTACATTATCTAAAGCTGTAGTTCAGGGGCATTAGGTTAAAAGTTTGAAAAACAAACCCTATTTCTTTATTTCGAATATCGGCAAGCTCGCTATCACTCATTTTGCTCACATCTTTACCGTTGAGTATGTATTCGCCTGAAGTAGGCGTATCCAAAACAACCTAAAAATATTCATTAGGGTAGATTTTCCTGAACCTGACGGACCCATCAAGGCTACATATTCACCTTTTTCTATATTTAGATTGATCCCTTTTAGCACGTGTAGCACTTCTGCTCCTAATCTAAAAATCGCGCTTTATATTCCTAACTTCTAATAAACTCATAGCTGTAACTAACTATTTGATAAAAATACCAATAACTTTTCAAAAAGCCCTCCTCTATGGCTTATGTTATTCTTCTCTTCTTGTGAAAGTTGCGCAAAGGTTTGAGTATAGCCTTCGGGTACAAAAATAGGGTCATAGCCAAAACCATTATTACCTATAGGTATTTGGCAGATACTACCTTTAGCAATTCCTTCAAAGGTATGAGTCTCTTTTCCTAAGCACAAAGCAATTACTGTCCTGAATTGGGCTTTGCGTTCAGGGTTGCCTTCCATTTGTTGTAAAAAGTAGTGCTACATTATCTGCATCATTTTTCTGAGCTCCCGCATATCGTGCCGAATAAACCCCTGGTGCTCCATTTAGTGCTACCACTTCTAAGCCTGTATCATCGGCAAATACATCATAACCATATTTTTCTTTTGATGTATTGTAGCTTTCAATAAAAGCATTTCCCTCAATAGTAGTAGCTGTTTTCGGGATATCCTCATTACAATTAATGTCCGTCAAACTTAGTAACTTGATGGTAGTGGGTAACAAGGCTTGTATTTCTTTTAGCTTGTGAGCATTGTGTGTAGCAAAAACTAAAAGTCATTTTGTATTATTAATAAGAGCCCATTGCTGGGGTGTATTGATATTGGTAAAAAGCCAAAGTATCCTCATTAGGGTAAGCTATTACTTTGGCATTGAGTTCTTTGATAATCACTTGCATTTTCAGCATATCTTGATTTATATACATCTCTAAATTGGTTAAGAGCGCATAAGGGTAGTATCCCACCACAGGAAAGATTTTTCTGTTGATAACTCAGTACTGTTATGTGCTGAGGGGTGACTTGCAAAGCAGATATTGCAATACTTTAGGAGCGATAAAAGGCATATCGCAGCTGCATACTAAAAATATCATCACGCAAGAATGCCAACGCCGAATAAATACCTCCTAAAGGACCTTTTTCGGTATAAATATCAGGAATTTGAGGGTAGGGGAGTGCATTATAGGCTGTATCTTGTCCCGAAATATACACTTCGGGACATATAGTTGATAGTGTCTTGCCTATTTTTGCTAATAAAAGTTTCACCTTTGTAGCTGTAATAAAGCTTTATTTTTCGCCCATACGGCTACTCTTTCCCCCGCTAAGACGACTGCTTTCATCTGCTGAAAAATTCTTTAAAGCAAGCAGCTACTTTTTATAAAGAACTACCAGCTTTTTACCCTCATCGGTAAGACGACTGCTCCTCCATTTTTGCCACCCACTTCTTTTTATTACCAATTCTACAGGTGAATTGTTATTCATATCACGTATGATACCCCACGCACGGCGATAAGGTATTTTCAGCGTACGAGCTGCCTCTGAAAGAGAACCCAATAGGTCTATTTGTTCTAAAAGTTCGGCACGACCTGCGCCCACACGTAAGCCGTTATTGGTTTCAAACCATATATGTCCGTTAATTGTTAAATTCTCCATATTTTTACTTTTTGTCCGTTTGCTATTTTTCTTCATTGGCAGGGAACTCTATAAAAGCAGTTACACACAGGCAATGAATCTAATTTATAAGATTCTTGTGAGGGGAGTGCCATTACTTTCATTTTATCTACATAGCCTTTCATATAGAATGTTATTTCGGCTTTTTCTTCTCCAAATCGTGAGTAATGAATGCGTAATCCATTTCACTTTGGAAGTTATTACGCCCATAACAGCCAAAAATAAAAGGTTTTTACATAGATATGAAATGAGGTAAATACCGATGCAGGATTGCCTGGTAAAGCAAATATACGTTTATCACCCTAATGTACCAAAATAAAGTGGTTTTCCAGGTTTTTGTTGTACTTTATAAAAACTTCTTTTACACCTATATTTTGCAATGCGCTGCGTACAAAATCGTAATCACCTGTAGAGATTCCGCCTGAAAGGAGTAGAATATCTACTTCTTGCAAAGCTTTACGAATAGCCGTTTCTGTAGCTTCTTGGGTATCGGCTATGTTCTACTACTGCAAGTTCCTGATGTATTTCAGCCAAAGCAGCTTGCAAGGTATAAGAGTTGGAATTATAAATTTTACCATCTTCAAGAGGGTACCAAGCTCTACAAGCTCATCACCTGTGTATAGTAAGCCCTATACGAGGTTTAGAAAAACAGTTACTTTATCAATACCCAAACTTGCCAAAAAGCTAATAGTACCAGCATTGATAGGTGTATTTTCGTGTATTGCTAAAGAACCCTTTTCTGTTTGCTCGCCTTTTTACGAATATGAGCTCCGTATTTTACCTCAGCTTTATCAAAGGTAATTGTATCGCCATTGCGTGTTACTTTTTCTTGTATTACAATAGTATCTCACCCCATTAGGAACACGTGCCCTGTAAAGATACGTATAGCCTCACCTGCTGCCAATGAAAAATCGGTAGTTTTACCAGCGGGTACTTCTGCCTATTACTTGGAAAGAATCGTATTTCTCAAGGTCGGCAAAGCGGAAGCCATAACCGTCCATAGCTGAATTATCAAACGAAGGAATATCTATAGGCGCAAAAATATGCGATGCCAAATAAGCTCCTATAGCTTGTGTAATAGGCACTTCTACAGGTGTAGTTGTGCGGATATGTGCCTCAATGAGATTTTTGCTGTACTTGCAGTAACCATTTCTTTGATGTTTAATATAATATTTTTGCAAAAGTAGTGAAAATATGGCATATTACCAAACTACATAGCCAATTGTTTTTACTTGGAAACTGTTTTCTCATAATCAATACCCAAGCCCTCTTGTTGAGATACTAATTCACCTTTTTTTATTGAAAACACTAATGATATTGGAGTAGAGAAATCTACAGGAGATATTTGCTTGTAATTGACAGCTAAAACTGCTGCAAACTCACGGGTTTGTTCTTCATTAGAACGCAAAAAGAGCCATTGGTCGTCGTCCATATTGTTTTCTTTGGCAAAAAGCTTTCAGGTGTTCTGGAGTATCAGTTTTCGGGGTCTATGCTCACCAAGAGGTATTTTACTCCTTTGGCTGTTTTTGGGTATTTGGGTATCAACCTGCTTTGCGTATTTCACGCATATCCTTGATGAGTATAGGGCAAGCAGTTTTTGCAAGAGGTATAAATCATTACTACTACCAGCACATTGCCTTTCAGTTCTTTAAGAGCTATATCGTCTCCGTTTTGGGTTGTCCATACTTCGGGGAGGTTATAGATAGAAAGGTCTGAAAAAGCGTTATCGTTTTTCCTGAGTAGTTACTGTGGTGGTAGTAACTGTACTATTATTGGTAGTGCTAGGGCTGTTGCAACCTAAAGGTAATAGGCTACTTATCAATAAAACTAAAGGTATGTGCAATGCTTTCATAGATATTGAATTATGGTTATTTTAAAAATCTTTTTCTATAAGAGTAATAAGTTCTTCTTTCCCTTTAAAATTCACAAATGTTCCGTTCTTAAAAATAAGATATATGCCCTGTTTCTTCTGAGACCACTATGGCGGTAGCATCTGTTTTTCAGTAATAGAGACTGCAGCTCTGTGGCGTAGTCCATAGCTTTTTAGGCAAAAAGTATCTTCGGCAGCTATAGGAAGGATAACCCTTGTAGCGACAATTTTATTATCACGTATCACAATAGCACCATCGTGTAGCGGACTGTTTTATAAAATATACTTTCTATGATAGGTTCTGAAAACTCTAAATTCATTTTATCTCCTGTTTTCGGTTACAAAGTTTAGTGGTACGTTGTGTTCCAACACAATTAAAAGCTCCTGTATGGCTACTGCCAAGTTTTTCGCACACATTCACTAAACTTTCTATATTTAGGAGTGTTTCTTTCTGTTTAAAAATTTAAATATACTATGTAACTTATTACGTGCTGTAATATTGGAGTACCTATAGTGAGCAAAAAGCGGCGTATTTCCTGCTGAAATACGACTATTAAAGCAAAATACGCCCACCCCAATAAACTGACCTAATATACTACTAGCAACTGCATTTGTAGGGCTTCGTAATTTTCACATTAGGTAAAATCATTACAATTCCCCATAAATATATTGATAGCTACAGTACCTTTTATAGTCTATAAAGGTAGTATAACAGTGATGCAAATAGCAGTATATCAATTACATCGGTAATGCTAAAGTTTAGGATATCAAATAATTTCATAGGCGTAGGGCATTGATGATAGCTACACTCTTTAGCTTCTTTCACATCGTGGGCACGCAATATATGAGCCCCTTTCATAAGAGCAATTGTGTGTACTGAGGTAGTGGCATTGAGAGCTTCGGCAGGAGTAGTATCTAACAATTTATAAAGCATAGATTTACGGGAAACACCTACTAATAACGGGCATTCTAAACTGTGAAATGCTTCTAACTGTTTGAGCACTTGGTAATTTTTGTTCTAAAGTTTTAGAAAAACCAAAGCCTACATCTACTATAAAATCGTTGATACCCCATTGTAAGGCTTTTGCTTTGCGTTCAGAGAAATAATAGAGCATATCGGTAATGATATTTTTGTATGAGGTGTGTTGCTGCATAGTTTGGGGTGTACCTACCATATGCATTGCTATATAAGGCACCTGCCATTGAGCTACCAAAGGCAACATTTGTTCATCTAAAAGTCCTGCTGAAATATCATTTACAATAGCTGCCCCTTCTGAAAGCGCTTGTTTGGCTACTTCGGCACGAAAGGTATCTACTGAGATACGTACTTGTGGGAAGTGCTGTACCAAACTGCGCACTAAAGGCACTACTCTTTTTAAGCTCTTTCTTCTTCAGATACCTCAGCTGCATTAGGACGTGTACTATAGCCACCTACATCTATAAAGTCGGCACCTTGTAATAGCATTTCTTCAGCACGTGCTAAGGCATTATTTTCGGTAACGCGGCTACCTGCATAGAACGAATCGGGGTATGATTGAGGATACCCATTACACGAGGGGTATGAAGAGAAAGCAATTCTCCTTTACAATTAATAGTCATTTTACTTTATATTTATAGGTACAAAGGTAGGTATTTATATTTATTTCTGCAATTTATTTTTACAATTATTTCATTGCATTCATTGAAAATGATTTATTCATTGTGAGCCATTCTCGTAAAAATAGTATGAATGGCTTTTTGTGATAGGTAGTTGTTGCAAAACTTCATAAGGAGTAATGGTTTTTGTAACAACAACTGCCAAAGGTCATTACGCAATTGTTGTTCGTCAATTTTAGGAGGGGCTTTTTGGCTTCACAATTAGAACAAATACCACAAGGCTGAACATTAGTTTCGCCAAAATAGTGTAATAGTTGTACCGAGCGACAAGTGTTTTTGGTCTGCTAAATATTTGTATACTCTGCTCTTTGCAGGGTAAGCTTGGTACGATTGTATTCTTTTTACGTTTTTACTGATATAGTTAATAGTGCGATCGATCATCGCGAATTACACAAAAAGTAAGCTCTATATCGGCTTGTTCGTTTTTGAGTGTCCCCATACCATCGCGGTGTAGCTGTTGCAAATAATCTAAGAGCTGATAGTGTTCCAAATCGGTTCGTTCGGTAATTTTTAGCGGTTTCAATCACTACAGGTTGGGTATAAATAAGGGATAGGTACGCGCTAAATAAAAACAAAAGAGCACTGAGATGCCTATGGGTGTGTATATAGTTCATCAGTAGCTTGGCATCGTTTAGCTGTAAGGTGATTTTTATTGTGAAATTGTTGGTTTAGATGTATTACTGAAAAACGGTCTAACACCAATAGAGCATTGTAGGCTTTGAGGGTAGGCAATTGGTAACGCTTACAAAAATTCAGGGAAAGAGGAAACTATAAGTTTGACCAGCGCCTTGCCCAATAGCTATTTGAAAATAACTATTCAGTTTTTATATAAATGCTTTAGAAAAGAAATATCTATAAGATAATCGTCTAATAGTTTTTTGGCAGTAGCGAGGTCGTTGAGTTATAGATAAGAACGGCTTTAGCGGGCTTACCATCACGCCCAGCACGTCCTGCTTCTGAAAATAGTCTTCTAAAGTAGAAGGGATATTCCAATGAACCACCAAGCGTACATCGGGTTTATCAATTCCCATTCCAAAAGCATTAGTAGCTACCATTATACGGACTTTGTTTTGCAACCACAATTGTAGTCGTTTTTCTTTCTCTTCAGTAGTAAGTCCGCCGTGAAAGAAAGTAGCTGTAAAGCCTTCTGTATTGAGTATAGAAGAAAGATAACTTGTACCATTACGGCTACGGAGATAAATAATCACACTTCCTTCTTTTTTCGCAAAAAAAGAGAACAACAACGGCAATTTGTCATTACTTTGATATACATTATAGGCAATATTAGGGGCGTTGTAGTGTAGTACTTATCACCTGGCATTGGGGATATTGAGCAGTTGGCGTATATCTTGCTGTACTTTAGGCGTAGCTGAAGCTGTAAGAGCCAATAAAAGGTACTTGAGGAAAATCAGTTTTGAGCGAGCCACACTGCAAATAAGCAGGGCGAAAAGTCTTTCCCCAATGAGACACACAATGAGCTTCGTCAATCAGCAATAAGGTTTAAAGGTAGATTTTTAAGAATTGTTGTACTGTGTGGTGTTGTAGCCTTTCGGGCGACATATATAGGAATTTGTACTGCCCATAAAGTGCATTGCCCTAATAGGCGTTCTAAATCGGGAAGAAGAGATTACCTGCAAGCGAAAGCGCTTTGATATTGCGTTGGTTTAGCGCATTTACTTGGTCGGTCATAAGGGCTATGAGCGGAGAAATGACTAAGCAAATTCCTTCCAACAACATAGCAGGCACCTGAAAAAGTGAGCGATTTACCTCCGCCTGTAGGCATCGGGGCGATGGTATCAGTGCTTGTGAGTACAGAGTTGATAATTTCTTCTTGTGGATAGCGAAAAGCCTCGTAGCCCCAATATTTTTTAAGTATCTGTAAAGGTGTTTGCATTAATCACTAATGTTGAAATACAGTGCGTGCTAACTGAGGAAAATCTATAAAAAGGATTGCGATTGCCTTGAGCCCTTCTATCACGTTGTTGCGCTGGCGTTCGAAGTCGGATACGGGGTCTTCTTCGTTCCATTTCAGGAGCAAATCAAGTCCGCCAGTGCTAATATCTTCGTTTATTTCTTCGTTATAGCGCAAATTGAGGTAGAAAATCATACGAGCTACATCGCCTTTCCACTCATCTCCAGGGTACCAAGCTTTGTTGTGTAACTTAGCAGCTCCTTTTTCCTTCAGTAAAAGGGTGGTTGCTACGCCTTGTATTTACTTTTTATCGCATACCCTCAAGTGATGGAGGTCGGTAACTGCTTCGGTTACAATTTTAGAGCGCGGATAGATATGTTCTGTATTAAAAGTAGTGGGTTCATAGTTTTTGTTGCCTTCATATTCTTTCCAGAAGCGTGTCTTCGCCTCGTATATACCAGCACTACGTTTTCGGGATGAGTAAGACTTGCATCGCACTGTATAGGTACTTATGACGCTGTTTATAGGTGAGGAAGTGGGTATGCTTGCTAATGGTAAGCACTGCCAAATCGTCATAGAGAGCCTTTGCCCTGTTTTAGTAAAAACTCGATTTCTTTGTAATAAGATTTAAGTGCATCGGGCACTTTGATAGCTGTTTTAGCCGATTTTTGGGCTGACGAGCAAGCTACAAAAATGGTAAGAAAGAGTAGAAAGGTTAATTTTTCATAATAACGTTATTTTTACGTTGATTTAAAGCAAGATTCGTTGTTCAGAAAGCCTTCAAAAACATCGCCTTCGGTTACTTTTGCTTTACACCTTTGGGTGTACCTGTAAAGATAAGGTCACCTTTATGAAGTGTAAAGTACTGAGAAGCTTCTGCTATAATTTGGTTGAAATTCCAAAAGCATTTGGTTTGTATTTCTATTTGGGCAAGTTGGTTATTTTTGTTCATACTAAAGCTGGAGTGCATCGAGGTTGCCCAATGAATTTTTATCTATAAATTTTTCCTATTACGGCAGAGCTGTCAAAAAGCTTTTGGCTCTTTCCCACGAGAGTCCACTACTGGCTAATTGTTTTTGCAGGTCGCGTGCTGTAAAATCAATACCTACGGTAATTTCATCATAGTATTTATGAGCGAATCTTTTCGGCAATGCACTTTCCGTTTTGCTGATTTTGAGCACTCATTTCCAGCTCATAATGAAGGTTTTGTGTAAAATCGGGGATATAGAAGGGTAGTTCGGGGTTGTGAACTGCTGTATCGGGTTTCATAAAGAGTACCATTGTTTTTGCATTTCACCATCAAATTCTTTTGATATAGGTCGAGGTAATTTTTCCTACACAAATGATTTTCATAGTATGATTATTATTTAGTTATTAGTCTTTAGTGATTGGAGTTTGGTTAGCTGTGCCAGCTCGGTGCGAGCCGTACAGGCTTTTTATTCTTCATCACATACTCGGCTGCACCAGCTCGCCGACTTTCCTTCGTCACATACTCGGCTGCACCAGCTCGCTGACTTTCCTTCGCTTATCCTTCGCTCAACCTTCGCTCAACCTTCGCTCGAGGTTCGGTGGGACAAGTGAGGTGCAAAGATAAAAATAAATTTTTGTATTATGTTAGTCAATCTTAAAAAAGTTGTATATTTGCACAAGTTTTATAAATATTGAAATAACATCAACTTACATTAGACTCATATTATAATGAATAAAGAAGATATTTTTGCAGGACTATAGTATTGCGGTAGTAAGTAGAGAATGTAGCTTGATGGGTAGGCGTGAGGTACTCTACAGGCAAGGCTAAGTTCGGTATTTTTGGTGATGGTAAGGAGGTGCCCTCAGGTGGCTGATGGCTCAGCGCTTTAAAGATGGAGACTTCCGTAGTGGCTATTACCGCGACCAAACTTTTATGATGGCTATAGGGGTGCATGCGTAGCTCACTTTTTGCGGGACTCTATGCTCACGCTGATATAGAAGCGACCCCACTAGCGCAGGGGCGACAAATGGGCGGGCACTTTACGACCCATAGCCCTTGATGAAAAATGGCAACTGGAAAGACCTACTAAAACAAAAATAGTGCTAGTGATATTTCTTGTACGGCAGGACAAATACCTCGTTTGTTAGGGTTTGGCACAGGCTTCAAAAAGTATATAGAGAATTGCCTATTGCACAAAGCGAGGGATTTTCTAACAAAGGTAACGAAGTAGCTTGGGGCACCATAGGCAATGCAAGTACTCAGCGAAGGGCATTTTTTTGAAATGATAAATGCGGCAGGAGTGATGCAAGTACCCTTGTAATGTCGGTATGGGACGATGAGTATGGTATTTCAGTTCCCTAAAGAATACCACACTACCAAAGAAAGTATATCGGAAGTGCTAAAAGGCTTCCAGAGGGACAAAGACCACAAAGGAATAGAGATATTTGTAGCTAACGGTTGGGACTACCCTGCGCTGTACGATATTTACCAAAAGGCTGCTAAAATAGCACGCGAGCAACACACTCCGTGCTTGTGCACGTAAAAGAGCTCACTCAGCCGCAAGGGCACTCGACTTCGGGGTCGCACTGAACGTTACAAAAAGTGCGGAGCGATTGCAATGGGAAAAAGATTTTTGATTGTATTGCTAAGATGCGGGAGTGGATACTATCGGAAGGTTATGCTACAGAAGAAGAGCTGGACACTATAGAAGAAGAGGCTAAAAAACAAGTGCGTGCAGGAAGAAAAAAAGCGTGGGATGCTTATATCACTCCTATAGAAAACGAGCGCAAGGCACTTGTACAACTAATGAGTACTTTTGCCTATAGCCGATGAGCACACTCAAGCTGCTGTAAAGAATGTTATAAACGAGCTGAACAATGCTCCTACACTCTTTGCGCAAAGTAGTGAGCAATGCTGCAAGAAAGGCACTGCGCTTAATAGTGAAAGAGAATGAAGCGGTTACTGCCCCACTACGCCAATGGATAACACAATATTTGGAGAATAACGAACCTAAATACAGCAAATACCTTTTTACACTGAAAGCAATTATAGTGCTACTAAAGTGGATGAAGTGTTGCCTGAATATGACCCTACTGCAGAGCTGGTAGATGGACGTATCGTACTACGTGAAAACTTTGATGCTTTGCTTACAAAAATATCCCTAACTTACTAATATTTGGTGAAGATACAGGAAATATAGGCGACGTAAACCAAGGATTGGAAGGCTTACAAAAAGAAAACACGGAGCTATAAAAAGTGGGCGATACGGGAATACGCGAAAGTACTATCATAGGGCAGGGGATAGGTATGGCAATGCGAGGATTGCGCCCCTATAGCTGAAATACAATATTTGGACTATATACTTATGGACTACAAACCCTTAGTGATGATTTGGCAACAATGCACTATCGCACCTTTGGGCGACAATCATCACCACTGATTGCGAGCACTCGCGGACATCGCTTGAAGGGATATGGCACGTTGGGTCGCCTATGGGTGTATTACTACACGCCCTGAGAGAGTATTTGTATCTTGGTTCCTCGCACATAGGTGAAAGCAGCTGGTTTTACAATACATTATTGGAGTGCAACCAGCCTGCAGTGGTAATAGAGTGCCTAAACGGCTACCGACTAAAAGAGAAGCCTTACCGCTGAACCTTTACGGAGTTTTAAAACACCAATAGGGTAGTAGAAACCATACGAGAAGGGAAAGATATAACTGTAGGCTGTCATACGGTTCTACCTTGCGTATGTAGTGAAGTAGCCGATGAGCTTTACGCTATGGGGATTGATATAGAGATTATGAAATCAATCATTAGCACCATTTGACCTTCGCCACGATATAGTGAAGAGTGTGCAAAAACAAACCGATTATTAGTAGTAGATGAAGATATGCCAGGAGCGGCTTCTGCTTATATATTGCAAAAAATAGTAGAAGAACAGGGAGCTTATCAGTATTTGGATAGTGCTCCACAAACTTTGGCTGCGGGCAACCACCGTCCTGCTTTATGCTACCGATGGGGATTATTTTTCTAAACCCTAATGCTGATAGTATTATAGAGAAGATATACAGCATTATGCACGAGGCAAATCCTACAAAATATTCGAGATTGCTATAAGCGTTTTTCTACGCTTATAGCAAATCATCGTCATCATCAAGGTCTTCTTGGAAGTCGTTTAGAAGATTATCAATAGCACGGCGGTCTTTTTGGTAGGGCGACCTTCGCCTTTTTCGCGGTAATAATCTTGAGCTAACTGTAATTCAGCTTGCCTCAAAGGCTTCTTTAGGGGTATTATCTGCCTAAGTAAAGGTCGACCAATTTAGCTCTCTACACGGCTAAGGGGAATATCGAGGACTTCCAGCTGGTAATTGATATGGTTTTTACGGACGATAATCTTATCATTTTTATAAACCTCACGAGAGGGCTTCACCTGCTCACCATTGATTTTGATATGACCTTTTTGCAAGCCCTCAGTGGTTATATTGCGCGTTTTGTAATAACGCACACACCATAAATACTTATCTATTCGCATAACAAATTAAATTATTTAACTAATCTGTGGGCACAAAAGTACAAATAATTTTGTAACTTTGGCGCACAATAAAAAGACAATTATATAATATGCTCAACAAATTTTTATTCGGTATCAGCCTTATAAGTACATTACTAATAGTTTCGTGCAAGAAAAACGATAACAACAGCCCTACAGCAACGCCCCCACGCGATGTAACTGAAGTGAGAAATGAAAACAATGCTGCTATAGAAAACTTTTTAAAAACACCACTTACTTACTCATCTATCAGCTTCTTTTTGATGCAAAGGTTACCTTTGCAACCACCACCAATACTACTAATGCTATATGGGGTAATAGCGACTTAAAAACGTTGGAACTGGATGTGTATGACGATAATAATAACAAAATACGCCATAAGTTGTATTATATGATACTACAACAAGGCACAGGGACAACTACGACTATAGCTGATTTGGTGTATGTGAATTACAAAGGACAATTGCTAAACTTAAGCGTGTTTGACGAAACTGTATCACTATCTCAACGCAATTGGATTGACCTTATAGGTGATATTACTGATAACAAAAAGAATGGAACTATAAAAGGTTTTGCTGAAGGAGTTTCGTTATTGAAAGTCTCATCAGGAAATAGCTTAGAGAATGGAAGTGGAGGATTTTTAGTACCTCCTTCTGATTGTGGTATAGGAGTGTTCTTATTCCTTCTGGGTTGGGTTATTTTAATGCCAATCAGGCTAAAATACCTGCTTATTCACCGCTTATTTTATACAGTGCAGCTCATAGGTACTACACGTGCCGACCACGATAGTGACGGTATCCCCTTCTATAAATGAAATAAGGCGCATGACAATTATGGTATTGTTACTTTTCCTAATTGTAATGCTGCAAAAAGAAACTGTTTATAAGCCCGATTATTTAGACCCTAAAAACTGTAGACTGATGAAAAATACATATCTCCCAATAGTATTACCCTTGCTAATCTTTTTCTGTGGTACTATTGCTGTAGTATTGGCAGTAGAAAACCGATTGGACTGGGCAGCCTTATTTGTAGGCTTAGGTATCTTTTGATTTCTTTGATGGTTTCTTTTGCCAGACTATTAAATGTGAAGTCGGATTTGGGATTACAACTAGATTCCTTAGCAGATATGGTAACCGCAGGGGTGGTACCTGGTATTGCAAATGTATCAGCTACTGAAGGAAGTACTTGGGTAGTGGAAAAATGAAACGGCAATAGTGGGCTTTTGTGCCTTATATAGGCTTTGTAATTACTTTAGCCTCAGCCTATAGATTGGCAAACTTCAATATAGATACTCGCCAAACTACAGGTTTTATAGGGTTGCCTACACCTGCTAATACGCTACTAATCCTCCTCATTACCCCCTCATCTTACAATATGAACCTACTGAGTGGATGATATCTATGTTGCAGAATGTATGGGTACTGATAGGTATTACTTGCTGAGTGCTTATCTGCTAAATGCTGAAATTGCTCTTTGCACTAAAAATTTAAAGATTATTCACTGAAGAATAACGGAATAAAGTATTTGTGGCAGTGAGTGCTGTACTTTTTAATACTACTAAAAATAAGTGCTATCCCTACTGTTATATTGTTATACTATAGCCTTATCATTAGTAACGAAGCGATAAATCTTCTTTCATTCTATCTAAATTGATTTTAGGTATCTTTTGAGTGAAAATAACATTCATCAATAACTACTTGCTTAGATTTGGGATATACGTCGCCCAAAGTATCCATCAGCAAGTAGTTTTTATTTTTAAAACGCAAGGCATAAGGCATTTTCTGTAAGTGGATATTATCAGCACCGCTGTTTTAAATAGTTCATCACTATAGGATCTAACTGTAGGGTATCATTTTGGTACACAGTAAGATTGCTGCCTTGCCTAATGGTAATAACTTTATCGTTATATTTACTGAAAATGAGCATCTCTTCGGTAGTTTCTATATGGTATTTATTGTAAAAACGAACCCTTGCCAAAGAAGAATACTAAATGAAATAGCCATTATAGCCTTATAACTTCGGTAATGACGAAAAATACACCACACTTGCTACTATTAATAGGCAGGAAATACAAAGGTATATTGAAATAGATATTCCTAACGATAAAAGGCTCTTGCTGGGCAATAATTTGCACAAGAGCGTTCATTAGCTATACCAACTTTTTCTGGTTATAAATATAAATGATAAGGCAGCTGCAAACCTATAGCCATAATTACCAATGATAAGATGCTAACTACAAGAAGTGGCGACAATAAAGGTACTACTACTAAATTTGACACAAAAATAGTATAGAAAAATTGATGAAAATAATACAAACTAATAGGTAATACTACTATTTGTGCTGTAAATCCTATGATAAATAACGACCACACTTTGTTTAGATACTTATTATTAGGATACCACCATCGCAATATAGGCGGATAAAAAGTAAGTATGGAAAAACAGCTGCACAACTGAGCTGAAAAACCTACATCATATAAATAATAAGGGTTATAGAGCAACAAGAAGAACATTGAGACGAGAAGGGCGTCAAACTCGTCCTTGCCTATTGCGGAACAAGAAATGATAGCCCCATAAAACTAAACATTACAGTAGCTCTAGAACCGAAGCTGAAGCACCTGCTATAAGTGCAAAAGCCCACAAGCCAGCTAGTAATAACATATATCGCAACCACTGATATGAAGTGTAGCGTAGGGGAGCTGTAACAAAAATAAGAGTATCATAGTAATAATCCCTACGTGCAAGCCTCGAAATAGCTAATATATGCACAGCACCTGCATCTATATAGCTTTGATAAAGCTCTTCGCTTAATTCACCCGCTTGCTTAATAAAAGTGTGCTTTAGTAGGGGGCTGTATCTTTATTGAAAGTATGATTGATGGTGAAACTCAAATAATTGCGAGCACGTTCTATATAATCACCATTTGATGAGAATTTATAGGTTGTGCTTGTACTTATAACATTGGTTTCCAATATACTCCTTACGCTCCATATACTGCTTATAATTAAATTGGTGAGTGATTTTGGGTGGCGGTATAGGACACATTTTGCAACGAACGTCAACGGAGTATTATAAGATAGGAGGCTATCGGTAAGTTTAGAAGGAAATAAGCACCAAAATATCACCCTGTTACACTTTTGCTTATTAGCTACTGATAGTTTAACACAATAAGTAGTACCATAGTCTTTTTGGGAGACTTGCTCTACAATATTACCCTGTAATACATAATAGTCAATGGGGTGAGGAGGTGGTAATGAGAGGGATAGGCTGTGGAGTATGCACCACGGTTACCAAAGCCCCTACCGCTACTGAGAATGCTAAGGTGTGCCATACAAATCTGTATCTAAAATGTATTTTTGAGGTATAAGCTATAGGTGTATAGCAAAGGATAAAAAGCAAGGAGAGTGCAATAATGAAGTAATATAAAAAGGAGGTAACAGTATACTTGCGATACTGATACCTCCTATGATACCTAATAATATAATTAATATGTTTAGATTTATAGATCTCTACATTACCTCGCCATCTCTAAATGCCTTTTTGCAGTAGTTTCTACTAAGAGATGAGATAACCACCTCTTTGGAGGAAGTGGATGAAACTTAACTTCCATCTTGCACATCAACTACCATACCTACGTGTGAAATTCGGTTATGTTCCTTAAAGTTTTAAAAAGAGTAAACGCCGACACGTACATTTTTAAGTTTTATTCTTTTACCTTGTGTAGCCATCTCTTGAGAGGAACGCGATAACGGCACATCAATAGCCTTAAAAGTAGTGCTTACAAAGCCTGAACAATCCATTCCTTTTCGAGTAACCCCTGCGTGTTTATAAGGTGTTCCCAAATAAGAAAAGGCAGTATCCAATAAAAAAGCTTCTGAACGTCCATATTCACAACATTTTCTGCAAGTACCTCTTCTTCTAAATCTTCATCACTTTCTATTTCTGAGGCAGCAGGAGCTCTATTATCAGCGTATTGCACCTTTTTAGTGTTTCTTTTGCGTTTAGAAGAGGTAGCTACTTTCCTTTAGAAGAAGTAGTTGCCTCTTTTTAGATGTTTTAGCTACTATTGCTTTAGCAGTATTCTTTTTCTTTTTGTGCTGTAGTAGCTACTTTTTCTTATTATTACTTTTTGCCTTTTTATAGCTGTAGTTGTTGTAGTCTTCTTGGTTTTTGACTGACTGGCAGTTTGAAAAAGATAACAAACAAAAACACCAATAACAAAGAACCCTAAAAGTTTTTGAAATATACATATTTTTTTATCATTTTAAATAAAATACACTTTCTCTTGCCTTTCACCATTAAGTTTTTCTCCTTATCATCTACATCGATTTCTATATTATCTCCCTCGTGCAATAGGTTTGATACAATTTCTTCTGCCAATATATCTTCTATATATTTCTGTATAGCACGTTTTAGTGACGTGCTCCATATTGTTTATCATAACCTTTATCGGCTATGAAAGTCTTGGCTTTTTCAGTAAGTTGTATCGTATAGCCTAAATCATTTACTCGCGTGTAGAGTTTTGATAACTCTATATCTATAATCTTAAAGATATCTTCCTTGCTAAGAGCTTTGAAAGTAATGATATCATCTATACGGTTTAGAAACCTGGAGCAAATACCTTTTTAAAGCGTTTTCTACTATAGATTTTTCATTCTTTTCAGTTTGAGCTAAGTGCCGAAGTACCAAAGCCTACTCCTTGTCCGAACTCTTTCACTTGGCGAGCTCCTATATTGGAAGTCATTATGATGATAGTATTTCTAAAATCAATTTTTTCTGCCTAAGCTATCTGTTAGGAAACCATCGTCTAAGACTTGCAAGAGCATATTAAAAATATCGGGATGAGCTTTTTCAATTTCATCAGTAATACTACTGAATAAGGCTTACGACGTACTTTTTCGGTAAGTTGTCCTCCTTCTTCATAGCCTACATAACCAGGAGGTGCCCCTATGAGGCGAGTTGTAGAGAATTTCTCCATATACTCACTCATATCAATACGTACCATAGCATTTTCGGAGTCGAACAATTCACGAGAAAGTACTTTTTGCTAATTGGGTTTTCCCTACTCCCGTTTGTCCTAAGAAAATAAATGAGCCTATAGGTTTGTTGGGATCTTTAAGCCCTGTACGATTACGCTTAATTGCTTTTACAACCTTTCCACTGCCTCATCTTGCCCGATGATTTTAGATTTCATCTGTTCGGAGAGGTTTGCCAATTTGTTCATTTCAGTTTGAGCAATACGGTTTACAGGGATACCACCATCATAGAAACTACATCGGCTATATGGTCTTCAGTAACTACATCGCGGTGCAATTTAGCATCTTCAGTCCATTGGCGCGTAAGCTCCATTAATGACATTTCTATTTTCTTTTTCCTCGTTTTTAGATTTGTAGCTTCCTCAAAATGATGCCGTGAAACAGCAACATTCTTAGCACGAGTAGCTTTTTCTAATTTTTCTTCAACTTCAAGGATATAGTTTGGAACTTTAAACTCGGTAATATGAATACGAGATCCCTGCTTTCATCAAGGGCATCAATAGCTTTATCGGGTAAGCATCATCTGTAAGATACCTATTTGTGAGTTTTACACAAGCTTCTATAGCCTCATCGCTGTAAATCACGTTGTGATATTCTTCGTATTTAGCCCTTGATATTTCGCAATATCTGTATTGTTCTCATCTACATTGGTAGGTTCTACTGATTATCTTCTGAAAGCGGCGTTCTAAAGCACCGTCTTTTTTCAATAGATTGTCTGTATTCATCAAGGGTAGTTGCCCCGATACATTGTATTTCGCCTCGTGCTAAAGCAGGTTTAAACATATTGGAAGCATCTAAGCTTCCTGTACCACCACCTGCACCCCACAAGTGTATGAATTTCATCAATAAAAAGAATAATATCTCTATTCTTTTTCAAGCTCATTCATTATAGCTTTGAGGCGTTCTTCAAACTGACCTCGGTATTTAGTACCAGCTACTAAAGAAGCCAAATCAAGAGTTACTACGCGTTTGTTGTATAGCACACGTGCTACTTTGCGTTGTACGATGCGCAAAGCAAGACCTTCGGCAATGGCACTTTTACCCACACCAGGTTCTCCTATGAGTAAGGGGTTGTTTTTCTTTCGCCTACCTAATATTTGCGATACACGTTCTATTTCTTTTTCGCGTCCTACTACAGGGTCTAGCAAACCTTGTTCGGCAAGGGTGGTTAAATCTCTACCAAAATTATCTAATACTGTTAGTTTGCGAGGCTGCCCTCCCATTTGGTTGGGAGATTGTGGCACGCGGGGTATACGCCCTTCGTGTGGCAAGCGGTAATTGCGGTCGTACTCATCAGGGGGGGCTACGCTATTTGTGGTGGTAGTAGCAGTATCGGCGAGCTGACTTTCAGCTTCTGTATGATACTTATCACGTGCCATTGCATATGTAATTCCTAATTTGTGGAATATTTTGGTAGTAGGATCGTTGTCATTACGTAATATACTAAGCAAAAGGTGTGCCGAATTAACATAAGGAGAGTGAGCACGCTTAGCCTCTAAATATGTAGATTGCATAGCGCGTTCTGCCTGTACTGTAAAGTGTATAGCATTAAAGTTTGGTGGATTAAGCCCTCGAGAGGAGGTAAGAGTATGAATTTGTTGGCGTAACCTTTCCATATCTATTCTTAAATCCTGCAATAGCTCGATAGCACTTCCGTCTTCTTGTATGATAGCCAATACAAAGTGCCTCGGTACCGACAGTAGATTGTCCCTAACCGAATAGCTTCCCTTTGCTATAATTAAAGATTCTTTTAACCTCTCTGAAAAGTTATCACTCATAGTTCAGTAATTCGTCCTTTTTATTTGTTTTTGTATTAAGTTTTAGTGTGTATGTAAGGGGAACCTAAGGGAAACCTAAGAGCAAAGTCTGTTGTAAGTATAGGCTCAATAGGTCGTTGGAATTTGTGCAAAGGTAGTATAATACAATAGAAATGTTTAAAAACAAAATATTTTTCAACAATCAGAAAATGACTAACAATCAGCGATATTTACAGCTACGGCTAATCCACCTTCAGAAGTTTCTTTGTACTTGGAGTTCATATCTTTTGCGGTTTGCCACATAGTGTCGATGACCTTATCTAAAGGCACTTTAACATTTTTAGGGTCGGTTTCAAGGGCGAGTTCGGCTGCGTTGATAGCTTTGATAGCGCCCATTGCATTGCGTTCTATACAAGGATTTGTACGAGACCTCCGATGGGATCGCAGGTGAGCCCAAGATGATGTTCCATAGCTATTTTCGGCAGCGATGAGCGCTTGCTCGGCTGTACCTCCTAAGAGCTCACAAAAGAGCCCTGCTGCCATAGCTGAAGAAACTCCACTCGGCTTGGCACCTCCCATAGCAGCGGAGATGGTAGCCCTTTTTAAACAAGCCGCCAATCTCGCCAGCTACTAATAAAAACTGTATAATTTCGGCATCGCCAGCCTCTTGATTTTCTATGGTGAGGTAATAGAGCAGTACGGCAGGTATTACCCCTGCGCTACCATTGGTAGGAGCGGTTACTACACGCCCAAGAGAAGCATTTACTTCATTGATTGCCAATGAAAACAACTTACCCATTTAAGTATTTCTCTAAATTTTTATACCTGTGATAGCATTAAGCCAGTTTTTAGGGCTGTCATAGGTTACTACCCCTATGAGGTTTTTTGTGAATATTATAAGCCCTTCGGCGCACGTGTAGCCCCTGGTAGTACCCCTTCGGTATGGCAGCCTATGTAGGCACATTCCAGCATTGTATTCCAAATGCGCATCAGTTGGTGGTATTTCTTCCTCACTACGCAATACTTTTTCATTTTCATAGACAATTTGTGATATTTTTGTTTTGGTTGTTGCAGTGTTCTAATAATTCTTTAGCATTATCGGTAGGGAAGGGAAAAGAACATCTTTTACATTATCGGTAGTAATTTTTTTCTTGTTCTTCTTTACAATAAAACCACCTCCTACCGAATAGAACGTAGAGGTATAACTAAAGTCATCGCTTGCGCTGTAAAAAGAGAGACCATTGGCGTGGAAAGGCAAGAAGTTACGATTAAAGACGATATCTTCTTTGGGATTAAATTTAATCATATGTTCATTGCCTAAATAAAGTTCTTGGTTATTGGTAATAGCAGTAATGATAACATCTAAAACTTTCAATAGGTACATATTCGGGGTCGGCACCGCTAAGTCCGAGCATTGTAGCAAGGTCGGTAGCATGTCCTTTACCTGTGAGCGAAAGAGAGCCGTAGAGGTCTACACGCAAGTGATTGGTTTTGAGCAAGTAGTTATAGTTCTAATTCTTTAAGGAAAGCTTCGGCAGCCCGCCAAGGACCAAGAGTATGTGAACTTGAGGGACCTACGCCTATTTTTAGCATATCGAAAAACACTTATTTGTTCCATATAATTTTTTTATAGTTTTATCTTTTTCGGGGTGCAAAGATACGAAATAATGATTATCAATATATTTAATTTTGAATTTTGAATTTTGAATTTTGAATTCTGAATTTTTGAATTAAAGAGTAACTAAAAAGTTTTATAAATAAAAAGGATTGATTATCAGTTTATAAACTTTGACAAACTCTTAAAGTTTGTCAAAGTGTGTGGCGTAATCGTGCTTTTTGAAACTTTTCGGACAACCTCTGTGGTGCGTAACTGAGTTTGCAAACTTTTGACGAATTCAGGTGACAGTGTAAAAACCGTTATAGGATAAGGGATTGCAGAGGGTGTAATGGCAGATTTTGCAAATTAATAATTAAAAAGAGCAATAATAATGTCTGATTATGCATATATTTTGGCAAAATATGCTATTTGTGATAGGGGAAAAAGTCGTAATTTTGCAGCGAGAAGATAATAATTCTCAAATTCAGTGTAATAAGATTTTAATTGATTTATTGAGTAGTAATTTATATATATGCTTTGAATATTATTATCTATTGTATGTTTCATTAAAATGTTATATTTTTGCCGCATTAAAATAGATTATAAGACTTTTATAGCAACATATTATATTGTTTTTAATGCTGCTATCTCATTAATAATACTAATTAGAAAACAATACTATGAAAAATTACATTGCTATTTTGCTTTTTGTTATGTATCGAAGTTATACGCAAAATGTTGATATAAAAACACTTATAGTAAAGGCAAGCAAAGGGGATATCGAAGCTCAAGCTTTATTTAGGCTCTGCTATGAGAAGGGGACGGGGTAGCTCAATCATATCAAAAAGCGGCTATGTGGTACGAAAGTGCTGCTAACAAAGGGCACGCTAAAGCTCAAACTAAATTAGGACTACTGATTTACAAAGGGCAAGGGGTACCTCAATCATATAAAAAGCTGCTGAATGGTTTGAACGGGCTGCTAACCAAGCGATATGCTGAAGGACAGACGAAAATAGGGATTTGCTATTACAAGGGGCAAGGCGTAGCGCAATCGGATGTAGTAGCGGTGGAATGGTGGCAAAAAGCTGCTGAGCAAAATTATGGTGAAGCGCAAAGCTTTGTTGGGCTATGCTTTCTTGAAGGGACAAGGCGTAGGACAGTCTGACGAGGAAGCGGTTGCGTGGTTTGAACTTGCCGCACAGCAAGGAGACATTGATGCCCAACGCGACTTGGGTAATTGTTATTTTTCAAAGGGAAAGGCGTAGACCAATCGTGCACGAAAAAGGCGATAGGGTGGTAGTGAGCGTGCGTACAGCAAGTGAGACAAAGAAGCGCAAATGCTCTTGGGATTGTGCTACGAACAAGGTAAAGGTACCGATAGATCACAAGCTAAGGCTATGGATAGAAAAGTCGTGTAAGAATTATAATACACGTGCTTGTGAGTACTTAAAAAGTTTAATAGATAATCTTGATGTTAAATTATGAATTTATTTTCTACTAAAGGTCGTTTAAGGAGGTCTCATTATTTGTTGTGCTGGGTATTGACTTATATTTGTTATCAAATAGGTAATTATATCTTAGATTTTTATTACAGATTTTGTTGGATTATTTCAGCAAGGAATAGGGACGACTGCTGCTGTTTTTGTATTCTTGCAAGGAATATGGACTGCTGCTGTTTTTTATATTCTTTATGATACAATCGGTGTGCCGTGCCCACGATATAGGCATAACGAGGCTGGGTAACTATTATTCCTATCTTTAATCCTTTTATACTTACGCTTATTGACGGCACTAGAGGGATAACAAATACGGCAAAGACCCTAAAAGCAGAGCAAACTTATTTGAGACTTTTCCAACACTACTATAGAAGCTACAACGATAGAAACTACTCCCGATGAAACAACCACTGAAAAACTACAAAAAGTACAAATTATACTACCAATCCTGAACAACAATCAGAATATGTGAAAGATGAAGATGCACCACCTGCTGCAACTACAACTACCGCTAAGGCTATTCCTGCTAACTATTACATACTGAGTAGTGATGGAAAAACGCTAATGAAATGGTTTGATAACCAATCTAAAATGATAAAGATGAACAATGATCCTGTGCTTAAAAACGTTACTACAATAGGCAAGGATGTGTTTTTACGATTGTGATAATATTGTGCAAATTACACTTCCTGAAGGGCTGACTACTATTCAGAAATACGCTTTTTGATGGTTGCAGCAGCTTGCAAACAATATTTTTCCCGAGTAAAGTAGCATTTGTAGGTGAAAACTTATTTGGGCAAGATTGTCCGCAACGCTTACTTTTGAGGGAAGTGTTCCGCCTGTGTTGGAGGGTGATTTTGCTTACAATGAGCAGGCACTTCAGGCTATTTACGTACCTTCTGGAGCTGCCAATGCTTACCGACAACAATGGCCAAAATATGCAAAACTAATAATATAAACAAAACTATAACTAATGCACAATGAAAAGGATTTCTTTGATAGCCAATTCGGGCATACAATATATAAAAGTTTAAAACTGAGATAGACAAGGATTTCGAAGAAGCCAGAAAATAAAATTTATTACCACGAGCCTTTTGATAACAATACAAATGAGTTTAGTGCTTGACCCTTTGTTTAAGTATACTAAACAAGGGATACTGTTTATAGGTAAGGCAACTTTATGAAGGAGACTACTTTGTAAATGTGCGAATAAAAGAAGATATGGACTTATCAAATCTTCAGCCTATATTGGTAGCTGAAGAGGAGGGCAATTTATTAAAAGCCTTAAAAAGCTTTTCAACGCAAATGGATACCACTACCTTATTTTAAAGATAATTCTATTAATAAAGATGTGTTTAATCCCACTGATTGGGCATGGGTGTTTATAGATTGTGATGATGAACTTACAAATGCTAAAGTAATTATTGCTGTAGATACTTTTATTAGCACAGAATGAATACGATAAAACAGGTCCGCAACTGAGTTTAAACATTGAGGAAAACGTGTTTAAATTGGAACAATCTACACTGAATATAGCTAATGTACTCTGCGACCCTCAATTTGCTTCGGCTTGGATAAACGACTATCTATCGGATGTATATTACGGCAAAAATGAAGACCTTCGTTACGAAAAGCCTTACAAACAATATATTGCTAAATACCTGCTCTTTGTGAAATGGTTGGGCAGCCTAATGAATATGCCTGAAATACAACTATTTACTGATAGGACAAAGAAGAAAGAGGTAGATTTTGGTAATAGATGTGGGTAACTCGGCTACTTGTGCGTTGCTTTTTGAGAATAAAGACGATAACACATTTGATTTTGAAAGTGTAAAAAAGCTTATTATTCAAGATTATACAGAGCCCGACAAGCAGTATGACGAGCCTTTCCCTATGAATATTATTTTTTCGGAATCTAAATTTGGGGACATTAACGATACTTCGATAATAAAAGTTTACTGTACCCAGCTTGGTACGAATAGGCTGGGAGGCGGAACATCTAATCAAATGCCACAGTAACTGATTTAAGCTTAGGATACGAATTAAAAACGCATAATTCAGAGCCCTAAACGCTATTTGTGGGACGATAGTCCTTCGGAAAGGGAATGGAATTTAACCCAAAAGATTATAAAAATATCAAAAAGGTATATCTGAATGGGATTACCAATCAGCTAAAAACAGACGGAGAGCTGGTAGGGCAAATGATATGTTTATGTCTCAAACCATTATTCTCACGTAAATCACTAATGAAATTTGTGTTTTTTAGAGATATTGGTACACGCCTATGCACAGATAAACTCATTTGAATTTAGAGAAGAACACGGACAAATGATGCGTCCGCGCTCGTTAAAACGTATTACTATATCGTGCCCCACGGCAATGATACAAAGCTGAACAGGTGGCATTGCGCCGTTGCTGAGGAGGTTGCGAATTGCTAAAAATTACGCCAACTATTATTTTGACGAAGATTATAGGGAATATTGGTTTGAAAAGCCTGAAATTATTCCTTCTACCAACGATATTAAGAAAACGTTATCGCAATTGGAAGATCGTGTGGATTGGAGTTATGACGAGGCGAGTTAGTAGCCAATTTGTTTTCTTATACAGCCTGATAGTAAAGAAACTGAAAGGCACAACTCATGTGATAGACAACATATCTATTTAAAGGGAAAAATACGCTGTAAAATAGCATCGGTGGATATTGGCAGGTACTACTGATATACTTATCAACCAATATCAACTAAAAAGAAAATGGTAAAGACAGTGACTTGCTAACACCTACACCTCTGTTTTGGGATAGCTTTAAATTTGCAGGTGATGATTTGCTAAAAAGATTTAATACAAAAGATTATTATTGAGGGCGAAGTGAAAACGGAAGCCGATGCGGGCTGTACTGGGGTGATACAAAACCACGGAATAGGCAGGGTATAAACAATGTGTCGGAATTGCTCAATAATTTTGGGGAAGATGCTAACAACATCAGTTACAAAGGCAGGGTAATACGACAAGCTTTTTGTACAACAAGTGGCAATCCCTATAGCATTAGCTTACTTATAAAGAATGCTAATAACACAGATACACCTATAGAAACTAAAACTTTTGAAGAGATTATAGGTAGAAAATTTCAAAATACTGAGTTATTAAAGTATTTTGAGCGTCATTTTGGTTTTAGTTTGCTTGATTTGCAATGGAAAATAAGTGCAGATAGGGTAAATACGATAGTAAGTTCGGTATTTGATACATACTTATAAGGCAAATATGTGTCGTTTTCAATCAATACCAATGTGATTTTGTAGTAACTGGGCAAGCCAGCTTCATTAAAGAGTTTTAGCGCCTTTTAGAAATACTCACCATATCGCCAAGCTGCCTCAATCAACTTAAATACCTATTGGATAGGGCGTTGGTATCCTTTTGCTGATGGCAATGGTTTTATAAACGACCCCTAAAACGGTGGTGAGTGTAGGGGCTATCGTGGCATTAATGGCTGGCAAGCTGTTTAAAAATAAGAGATCTAAAAATAGAAAACCAAAGAGATTACACAAAAGCTGATTTCTACAGCTGATTATATTGTACGTACTAACAACAGTGAGAAAGAGGTAATATTATCGCCGAAAAGAACGCCAATGAATTGGAAGTAAGTCTTTGCCTTTTTCATTTTGGGTATTCTAAGTTTTTATCTAAAAACTACCCTTATGCCGATTTGTACAGTATCCGCATCAATGAAGAGGAAGTAGTCACTAAGTACGCCGCAAATATCCTTCACAAACGGAAGATTATATACAGCGACAGATAGAGGTGGAGAAGAATGCTATAAGGCAAAAATTTACCGCTAAAAATGCAAATAGAACGGGATTATGACGAGAGCAAAAGAGGTGATAAGAATAGAGAGTGTGAAGATGCTGAAGGGAATGAGAAATTAAACAAATACTTTTAGTATGCACTATCAAACCCTTGAAGATGAGAAAGGTTATTGGTTGGATAAGTGTGAGTTTATCTTAAATGTAAAAATAGTTATGAGAACCAATTATTCACAAGAAGATATAGCCCTTATAAAGAAGTTTATCGGCGAAAAAGAAACGTTGGTAAGGCAGAGTGTGCAGTGGGTAGAAAAAGAATTTGAAATATGAAGAACGCAATGAGGTATTACTGCAACTAAAGTGCATGCCAGCAATACTTTTCTACAAAAATACTGCAAAAATATAGATTCTAAGCCCGTAATGGCGTTGTTTGGGGCAAGCCAGGTAGGGAAATCATATCTTATAAAGAACTTATTAAGCACTGAAAAACGAGCTTTTTGAGATACAAAACGGTAATGAAGCCTATGATTTTGCAGACGCATTAATCCTGCTGGTGGTAAGGAAAGTACAGGCTTGGTAACGCGTTTTACAGTGCAAACAAGAGGTAAAATACCCTAATTTTTCCACTAAAAGTAAGACTGCTTAGTGCTAAAGACATACTAATAGTGATATTAGATGCTTTCTTTTTAGACCTTAAGAAAATTACTTCGTTTATCTCTAAAAGCGCTGATTTGGAAGCACATATCAAGCGATATGAATTGCAAGAGGGGAGTCCTAAACAAGAAGTGCTTCACAGAGTTTGATATATTAGAAATTAAAGATTACTTTGACAATCATCTTTCAAAGCATACTATACTCTTTGAGGACTTGTAGAAACGCGCTTTTTCAGCGTATCAGTAAGCTAATAGCTCAATTTGACTATACCCAATGGAGTGCTATTTTTGAGGTGTTATGGAACAAAAACGAGCATCTAACTCGTATATTTAATAGTATTATAGAAAAATTGCATTGCTTGGATTACGCCACAGAGGCTTATTTGCAGTTTAATCACGGTATTGCGCGATGGAAGGGGCTATTCTTGATGTAGAGCGCATTAAACTGCTTGATAAGGTGCACAAAGATACTATTGTAAAAACCAATACTGGCAAGGAAGTAAGTATAGACCTTAACTACTTATCGGTATTGATAATGGAGCTCATTTTTCAATTCCTGAAGCGCTGATACAAACAAAACCTTTCTTGAAAACTCGGATTTATTAGACTTCCCAGGAGCTCGTACTCGCTTGGCGATTGAAGAAGATGGTATTGCCAATGAAGACAACCAAAACAGATGCTCATACGAGGAAGGTATCGTATTTATTTAACAAATATTCTACGATTACAGTATTAATAACCTATTGTTCTGTAATAACGACAAGCAGTTGAAATAAACGAACTATCCTACTTATTATTCAACTGGATTGCAAAAATATAGGCGATACACAAGAAAAACGAACATTGCATTGGCAAATGCTCCTGCACCTCCGCTATTTGTTATTTATACTTTTTCAATGAACAATTGTATTACAAAGACGGTGCTGACAATAACTATTTGCAGGACTATACTAACTTAAATCACAAATGGATAGCTCGTTTTAATGCTATCTTTGAAGGAGAGATTGTAACTAAAATCACGCAATTGGCATACCCACTGGAGCAACCAGTCGCCTTATTTTAAGAATATGTACCCTACGTGGTTTAACTACTCTAAACATACCTCTGATGGTTTTGAGGCAAACAAAGAAGAAACAATTTGCGTGCTGAGCGGGTAGATTTTATGAATGCTTTGAGAAAATCATTCATGAGTTTTGATTTGTACAAAAACACTTTGAGAGCCCTGAACGCTCGTGGATGCAGCAGCAAAAGTGAACGCAGATGGTTCTGGCTTAATAGTAGAAAATCTTGCCAAGGTATCTAACAACCTAATAAAGATAAACCATTATATAGCTATACTGAACCAAACGATAGGAGCTTATACGCTTGTAAAATACATTGCATACTGATGATATAACGCTAATGAGGGCAAAAGAATATGCAGTTGGTAAATCAGCCTCAAATGCAGTTTAATAGGGCTATCAATGGTGATTATTCGTTGTTTATCAAATTTATAGAGCAACTAGTGTGAGCCCTATAGATTTGTATAATTTGCTAAATGAACACCTCATCATAGATGTGAAGAACAAACCAATGAGCCTAAGTGAAGCTTCGTTTGTTATACAATCAGTTTCTGAGCTAAAACAAGCCACTACGGAGGAAAGAGCGTAGATATACTAAAACGAAATATGTGGCTAAACAGCAGGAAGAGGTGGAAATGGCTTTGGGCAATGTGAAGCTAAGCGACTTGTTTACGCCTACTAAAACAAAGTCTAAAAAGCGAGTATTATACAGCTATTGCTGGACAATTGGTATGAAAGAGTAAGCCAAAATAGCTATGATGATTTCACGCAGTATAACATTAGCAAAAAGCCATATAGATGAGATATTGTCCTACCAGACTATCATCAAAAAGCGAAATGTAGTAGAAAAATTAGTAAAGGTATTTGACAATATGGTATCGGAGATTAAGGGGGATACAAAGGTGAAGAGGTGTTTATAGCGAGACTTTTGCTTTATTGCTAAAATGATATTATTTACAATTTTTGATATACGGTTTGTAAGTAGTGAAGAGGCACGTGAAATAAAGAGATGTACCAAAAAGATAAGACTTTTGCAATACTTTTGGCAAAAGGTACCTATGACTGATGAAGCCACTATAGCAAGTTTATTTGACAATAGCAAAAATGGATGTAATGCTCATAGCTTTTGAAAAATATGGTAGATGGTTAGAGCTATTGCGTATTTCATTGCTTATCAATAGTGGTTTTGTGAGTTATGATGGGGCTGAAAACAACACATTGAAAAAGCACTTATAGAAAAATATACTGAATATCCAATTCAAAAATCTTGATATGAACAAGTTTTTATACCCTTACAACTGATACCTTCTGCCTATATCACACGACAATAAAAGCACCTTACAATACCTATGAATTGGTGAATAATTTTTATAAGGACACGAATTTCTAATAAATACCGAAATATACTGAGCAAAGCCTATTTTACAAAACTATGTAAATTGGTTTTCGCCCTATCAGGGATGCAGGAGACGTAGATATACAAGCTCAAAAGCAATATTTTGGCTTTTTAGAGACAATTGGAACAGCATATAGGGCAATTTATTACAGAGCAATGACCCCTAATAGCAAGAACTGGGCAGGGTTGCTACAAAGGTTTTTAGTCAGAGAGAGCAGTAAACTTTTCAGCAATGGGAAAGATATACATCGTATGGGGGTGGCAGTTTAACAACGACAAGATACAACGCCCCTACAATACAGAGGAAAGCGAGCCACTATTGGAACCTGAACCCGACCCCCGGAACCACTACGCAAAGCCTGAGGTAACACCTGAACCAAGCCCCTAAATTAGACGCCCTGAACCAGAGCCCCGAACCCGAACCACTACCAGAGCCTAGAACCTGTAATAGCTGAGCCCAGAGCCGTAGTGCCTGAGAAAAAGAGGGTTTTTGGGTTTCTAAGGAGTTTGCAGCTACTTATTGGTGGTTGTTAATTGTGCTATTAGTGCTTATTTGTATTGTTTTCTTTTATAAATCACTCATCTTTTAGTTATGGAAAATAAATTCTTTTATCGTTATTGGTGGTTATACTACTTGTTGTTCTTTCCTATTAGCTGGGGTTACTCATTTATGCGTATTATGAGAAGCCAAAATGCAATAATAACTATTACCAGCTGTAACTACTAGCCCCGCAACCACCTATGGATAACTTGAAACCTACAGTACGCCACCTGCACAAGGAGCTACAGTGCGTGATGCGAAGTAAATTCGGAGGGCAGGGGCTTACACACGTACGCATCTGATTGCACAATCGGGTAGGGTAGTGGTGCAGTATGAGATGTGCGATGTACCCGACCAGCTTACGGTATATTACGCGATGGCAAAAGTGAGTAGCTTCTACTTCGACCTTGTGAGTGGTTATGGTACTGCAGAATTTGCTTTACAAAGCCGGAACAAGGAAAACCCCAAGAATGTATTGTAGAAATGACGGCCCCGAAGACGGTACTGCGTGGACTTATCGTGTGTAGATTGTCCTGGAATAATCTTTTGGAGTTGTGAAAACATAAACATCCATTTCATTATTATCTTTTTGTGTTTACAGCTTTAGTAATAAGTATACTCTTTTTGGATGTTTGTACTAAAAAGAGCGTATGACAGGGAGGATATGCTGCATCGTTGCCCACAACTGCCTTGCACCTTCATTGCCCACAACTGCCTTAGCACCTTCATTGCCCAATAACTGTACACCATAAAGCCTATAGACCGTGATAAGATTATTATAGACACCATCGGCATGCAGCAACAGTTGCCGACTTGCTGAATGTGGCAACTAAAAGACACTACCTACCAAACCAAACACTTCTTACAGGATTTTATACAAAATTTGATACAATTCAATATAAAAATAAACTATGTGGATGAGTACTATTAACTATATACAACTGAAAGTAGCTAATGAGATAGACCGTGAAGGCTTTAAACAAGATAGTAAAGCAAGAAACTGCCTAATTACCTCGCTTTTGGTATGGGACGAAGCACTTTTTGATATGCAGACCACCAACCCGCTATGTATGAGATAGAGAAAATCTCTGTCCGCTACAAAAATAACCGCCAATAATATAAAAGTAGCTGTTAGCAGATAACGGTTTTGACTTGCAACACCCCTTCACCGAAAGGCAAATGGATAAGCCCTCATAACGCTACCGACACATGGTAGTGATGTGCACCTCGGCTATCAATCACGGTACCTGCAGTAGCCTCCATAATTGTGAGGAATAGGGTTTAACGATATATAGAAGGCATAGTACCTACAGCACAGCCATTCCTACAGTATCGGACGCCAATGGTTATATGAGTTCGACTTACATTTATAAAAGGGGTGTCTACGCTATTAAGCAGCAAGCCGATGTGGTGAACCTATCATTAGGAGCTAAACTGGACGCTCGCAGCTGTTATTCCCGAAACTTATCAAAGGATTATTATATATATGGAGCTTAAAGATGAAGAAAGTGGAAAAGAGTCTATTTTCGTATGCCGAAAACAATAAAGACACTATGTGTGTTAGCCGCAGGAAATGACAGCATACTCACAGGCTTTTGGACCCAATGGCACGTGCCGAAAATACAATAAAAAGTGGGCGCAGTGAATGAGATACGACCAAAAATCAGACTTTTCTGACCATGGCACACTAACAACTATTATTTATGCCCAAGCGAAAACGTAAAGGTATGCAAGCCCTAATCAACAGACTGAAATACTACAAGGCACGAGGCTTTTCAGCCCCTATAGATAGAGATGCTTTTATCGCGGCTTTAAAAAGTAAATATCCGCAAATATACTAGTACACAAATTATTGAAGAACTGAAAAGAAATACAGTACAACAAAATCAATTAACAAATACTCTATAACAAAACATTCTAACATTATGACCGAGTTTAAAACAAGATATCTTTTGCATTTGTAGATATCTAGCATATCACTAATATTTATATTTTCTCATCTCACAGCACTGCATTGCTTGCTTTAACAGATTTCGGTAAAATGCCTCATAAGCTTTAGCTTTGCTACTGTCTTAGTATTAGTGATTTATTATGCTATTATGCAGGTACTGAAGAACAAAAAGCAAGCTATGGCGAGCATTATAAAAAGTGCTGCTACACTTTGGTTTTTACCTTTATATGGGTTGTCTCATTATTCAAGCCTTGTACTATTGGTTCATTTCTCAAACATAGAGAAAATAACGTAAAGCCCAAGGTGCTAGCGAAGTAAATGGGAAAATCAACAAAGTAATAGGCATATCATCCATTTACGAAGAGGAAGCTTCTAAGGACTTACAAAACCACAAAAGTGCACTCACTACAAGCTAAGGCGTATGTGTAAAACCACATAAGAGTGGTATACAAAGGAAATACTCAGGATTCTTTTACAAATAGGGAAGTATATGTTATAGATAACCAAACATTGGCTATAGCTACATTGGCTAACCTATCTTCTTAAATTGTAACCCGAATCCTAAGCCCTATACGCAATAAAGGTGAAGTGAGAATACAAAAATACTGAAGGAGGTAGAGGGCGCTGAAAGGCGCAGACAGGACTTCAGAGTGGAATTTCTTGGGAGTTGCCAAGAAAACTATAACACTACTAATGATTTTGTAACAGATAGTTACAAGCTACTGAATAAAAAATTAGAGGAACTCTATGTATCAAGATATGGTACTTTTCCAAATGGATAGTCATCAGTTGCTTTGAATAGCTTCAGGCTGAATAGTGTAACCTCCCAATTGGTTTTTTTGCCTATACTTATAGTGGTTTGTGATACACTTGGTTATTCTAATGCCTTTTTATTACTTATAAGTAAGAAGATACGACAATGAATCTACCCTTCAAGCATAGGTGGGGCTACCGAATATTAATCAGAAATATAAATAGAATACACAATGGATAAGGTAAGGAAGAGACGATTTTAAACAGTTGTAATGATTTTTCTCAATAGATAAGCTTGATGAGTTTTGTCATAAATAATGACATTACAATTGAAGATTTAAGCAATACAATTTTAAGTTGCTAAAGGTAAAGGAACTAGAAGACGCAAACGCCAGCAATGAAAGGTTGCCTGCTGAAAATGAACCCCAAGCTTGTATCGGCTCCGGCATCGCCTTTGCAACAAACACTACTAATAATTTTGATCCTTTTGGGAAGTTCATCAGGGGCTCTATATTCGATACCTCGTTGAACTCTATTTTCCAAACACAACCATTACCCCACCACCTCCTACCGCAGCTACTACTATTATCACCCCTCCTCCTGCTAATAAAACTACTGAAATCCAGAAAGTGATAAATGAGGGGAGTAGGATTGAAGATATGGAAGCTGCCTAAACCACAACCTTTATAGCTATGACGATTTAGAGGTGCAGGAATAGATAAAAGCTGATTAACTCATTCAAACGATGGCAAAAACAACATTATAAAGGCTTTTGGTAGATGGAGGTTGCCCCAATGGATGAGGCGGCGTACCGATGTATTTTTGCTAGGTATTCCTGCCTCTGGAAAATCGGTAATATTATCAGGCTTGTTGTTCTACGCTAAAAAGCGGGTATCAAGTATCCCCGACTCTTATAACACTAAGCGAAAATACGGTGCTCAAATTACATCGGACTTAGAAAAAGATATTTTTGGCAAAGGTACGGTATCGGGTTCATATAACTATTGCTGCCTCACTAAAGACGAAAAAAACAAACACACCCACTGAATATAGTGGAAGTGCCCGGTGAAAACTATACCAAGATATTTGAAATGGTTTTGGAGAATGATGAGGGTAAAGATTTTATAAATCACAGCTAAGAACAACAACCGAAAAATGCTTATCTTTGTACTTGATACCTTGGGCCATATGTAAACGACTTGATGCTGATTATCACAATGATTACAACCAAAGTGATATTTATATCGGTATCCTGAATAATATTCCAAGAAAACACCGTATATTGGAAAAGACCGATGCGGTGTATTTAGTAGTGAATAAGTTGACCTTATTAAGAAAGAACATAGGCACACAACAATCAGACCTTACCATAGCAAATGAGTTCGTAAAAGAGAGTTTGAAACTTATTAAACAACTGTCGCCAACACTAAAGGCGGAAATAACAAGTTTAAGATAAAAATTTTCATATAATAGGAAGGTATATGATAAGATTTTGAGAATACCACCCCGAATACTCTAAAAATATCATTGCTCAAATACTATCGGACAAGCTTTTATCGTAGATGAGGCGGATTTTTAGTACTTAAATTTTTTAAGACGTTTTAATCATAACACTATGAAAGTACATTTATTAATACAACGCGCACCTTTGCGGGACTTAATACCGAATATACCATAGCCTGCTATAGCTCAATTAGACAACAAGCTATTTTAACCGATAGTGTGGCGTAGTAATACAAATTACAAGACCCTGTATTCTCATTTGCTAAAAATGAAAAATGGACGATATTATTCATTTATAAGCGCGCTTTTAGACCGTGACTTAACTGGGTTCTATGCTGTACAGCTATTTATCTCTTCAGCACATAAACTCACCAATGTAAAAGGATTGCCTGCTCACTATTGCTCAACGATATGAGCTTTTTATACTAAAAACAATACCCCTCACAAGAATATGCCGACCTGCTTGCCCAAATCGACGAAAAGCTATCAACAGAAAGGAACGTTATACCTTCGATATAAGTATCAGGAAAATTCTTACTACGCTATAGCTACTGCTGAAAATTTGAGAAGCACTCTTTGCTGATAGACCACCGTGTTGTGGAAAAACTTTATCTTTACTACTACTAATATTGATAGCAAGCTCTTGTGAGAGTTTCACTGCCTCTATAGACCCTCTAAGCGTAGTAAAATGGCAAATAAACGATGAAAAAGCCTTAGACAAACTTTTGGCCAATGCCATCATTCCTACCATTTGCTAAGCAACTTTTTTGTCGTGCGAGGGGCAAAACTATACTTTCAGCTGAAAGGACAACAAGAAAGCGGGGAACTGATAGGTACTAATGAGCTAAAACTACTGCTGTAATTGGTGATGATGCTGATAAGTGTATCACATCTCCTAGTGTACTTTAGCTGTTGAAAAGCCTCAACCGTATTTTGAATTGTATGCTCTTGCTACTGATACTTTGTATGCTATACGTTGAAAATGTGAAATGCAGTACACCTATAACAACTAAAACTTCTACCCGCAAACTCATGGTAGAGAATGGTAGAAAACGCATTGGTAAGTGTGGGTAAATGGAGAAGAACTCCCTATTCCTACAGGTAAAAAGTTTGAAATATACTTCGCGACCGATAAAATAGGAGCGCTACTATCAAATGGGACGGGCAGGAAAAAAAACAACTGTAAGAAACAGCGATATAAAACGCTGTCAATACATCTGCCTAACGGAGGGCAAACCATCAATGATAACAAGAAAAGTCCTGTTATTGATATATTGCTTTATATCTATTGTCGTTGCTTGTAGGGGTATTATAGGATATTTTACCGCAACATGCATCTGAAGAAGATATAAGTGCTATAGAGCAAAAAATACAGAAAAAGAAGCAAAATATGAGCAAGTAAAGAAAGAACTCAATAACTTTCCAAATGCCTACCTAACAATGCCTTAAAAAACAGTTACAAGTACAACCAAAACAGCTACTAAAACAACAACAAAATACCATAAAATCAAATAATAGCTACAAAAACTACCAATGTAGCCACAAAAACTACCAATACAAATTTCACCACAAAATAGTAAGAAAAATGAATAAGAAAAGTTTATATATCACACTTGCAGTAGTTATGGGTTGTTTGGCTATAGGCTTTACTGCTGGTTATTACTATGTAGATACTGAAACTCAGAAAATCATGTCAGCAGTAGAAGAAATCATCAAGAGAAAAGATAATTTGATTGCAAAGGTAAATGAAGAGTTGTCTACTCAAGCAAATAAAACAGCAAAAGGACAGTATTGCCAAAGTGAGACAAAGCGAAATATTCCTGTACAAAACAGCAAAAAGCTACTGCACGAGCTCCCGCACAAGCTAAACAACAACCTGTTGCTGCTCCTGCTAAAAGCCCTAATGATAGCAAGCCCGCAAGACAATAAAAGGTACCCCTAAAAGACCCTAAAAACAATAAAAATAACCATACAAAATGAATAAACGAACGCTCTATTTTATGCTTACAGCCTTATTAGCTACTAGGCTGTGGCTCTCTATACTTGGTTTTCGAAAAAAGCTCATCTTCCCCATTAGTAAAAGTACTGCCGAGAAGCTTCTTCGGTACAAGAGACTATAGAAACTGCCATAGTAATCTGGATAGCATACAAGTTACCCTCAAGATTATAACAATTTGCCCAGAAATTACAGATGTACAACCAAGGTGATATCACTAAAAAGATTTAAAAGATACTTATTTGGAAACCCTGAAGGATAATTATGGCAAAAATCAGCTTTTATAGTTGCTCAAATACTACAAAAAGAACCTATAGATAAAAACGAGGGTTAAGAAATACATCAGCCATTTGGGCTACATCAAAATATTGGCCAAGTGAATGAAGCGAAAAGATTGGCAATGGTACGTTTCTATACAGTATACTACCCAAACAAATAGACAACTTATCCATACTCCAATGGCACAGTTTTCAAAAGAAATTACGATAAAGAAACAATACGTAACTTCCA
>BNJS01003513.1_pt1 | contig 42555 bp, 65 predicted proteins | sample 8540461 | NCBI WGS metagenome assembly BNJS01 (sample SAMD00202454, study PRJDB9452) | human saliva metagenome | isolation source: human saliva | place: Japan
CAGCTCCATATTCCTTAGCAGCCATAGCCTCACGTTGCTTAGGGTATTGTCAGGATATCTATCCTCTAGTTCCTGAGTGGTTATGAAAGTTATCTCATTTGGAAGCTCAATCTGAATATCTCTATATAGACGATTCACATAATCTCCGAGATTTTTCATCGCATTGTAGATAGTAACAACAGTTTCCTCAAGATACTGATACGTGCGCTGATCGGATCCAATAACCTTCTCCCAATCCCACTGATGACATATATTGAATGAATATTGTCTAGCTCCTCATCTCTACGAATAGCGTTCATGTCAGTATATATTCCGTGACCTGGCTCTACTTCATACTTTGCAAGTGCCATTCTTTTCCATTTAGCCTGAGACTGAACAACTTCTACCTGTTTCTCATCAATATCCTTGATAGTAAAATTAACTCTACGTTCGTATCCATTCAAATTGTCATTGAGGATAGGGGTCTCTGGGAATACAAATAGAGGTGCTGATACCGACGAAGCTGAAGTCCGTAAGCGAGTTCTTGCTGGAAGTAATCCTTAATCTTCTTGATTGCTCTCTGTGTCTCAACGTGATTAATAATTGGTCTGTAATCTTTTGGAAGTACTAATTTACTCATTTCCTAAAAGCCTTTCTATATAAAATTAATTTTTTCAAAATTAAGCAGAATATTCTACTTGTTTTTCATCATAGCGCGCGCATACTCACACCCACAGAATTTTTGTCTATAAAGACCATATTTCTTTGATAGCTCTACGCTTCTGCCAAAACCATTTTTCTTTTTAAAATCCACGTCTAAGAATTTGACGTTATTCGCTTCTCCGATTGTTTGTCCGATTCTTAGTATCGACACATAATCCTTATGAGGACTTACAGCCATTGCAGTAGCAAAATAGTCCATCCCAAGTTCCTTCGCCTTGCGTCCAGCCTCTTCTAGTCTTAACTCAAAACACACATCACATCTCTTTCCACCTTCAGGCTCATTACAAAGTGACTGCGTAACTTTGATAAAATCCTCAACTTTATAATCTCCTTCTAGATAATGAACATGTGTCCTATCCTTGAACTCTTCATTAAAAGCATCTATGAATTTAATGAGACTGTCCCTTCGTAAAAGATATTCTTCCTGATCTGTTATATTTGGATTATAATAAAAAACGGTGACTTCGTAGTCAAAAGCCAATCGCTCTACACACGATGTAGAACAAGGTCCACAGCACGCATGTAAGAGAATTCTCGGCTTCCTGTCGGCCAACTTGACACTCATGTAAGCGGATGACACATTTTTATGAAATTCATCTGCACGAAAACCCATATAGGCATCGCATTTTTCTTTCATTTGGGATACCTCTAAATTTAAAAATTATCTTCTAATTATACAAAAAAATGTGGTATTTTTCCATAGAAACTGACATATTCTTATGTTTTGTGAGCACCTATATATAATAATTTAAGTCGAGGTTTTTAATTTGAAATTTACTAAAGATCGAAAGGTTCTATTCTATAAATAGCTATCTAAAAAGAATATTTCGGCAGAAAGATGGTAAAAGCTTTCAATCGAAGCTGGCTTTACATGTCCTAATAGAGATGGAAAAAGTAGGATATGGTGGCTGTAAATTCTGTTCTTCAGGCGGTTCTGGAGAACTTGCTTCTAATATTTCAGATCAGATTGAGCTACTTAGAGATAAATGGCCGAATGCAGGTCATTTAGCTTACTTTCAAAAGTCATACGAATACCTACGCCTCAGTCGATATGTTACGAGAAAAAAATATAACGCTGCATTATCTCATCCAGATATTGAAGGAATCGTGATATCAACGAGACCAGATTGTCTTGATGAAGAAGTACTTAATCTTCTTTCTGAAATTAACGAAAATCATTTTTATGTGGATTGAACTTGGTCTTCAAACTATTCATGATAAAACACTAGATAATATGAACATTGGATATCACCTAATCAATTTTTCATCATGCAATGGCAGAGCTTTCGAATCGAAATATCAAAGCAGTTGTGCACTTGATTCTAGGTTTCTAGGGCGAAACTGAAGAAGATATGTTCAAATCCCTTCATTATGTAACAAATAGCGGAGTATTCGGAATTAAAATACATCTTATGAATATCGTGAGCTCATCTCCTCTATATAAGAAATGCCAGATTACGTATCATTTTGGAAAGCCTTGAAAGTTACGTTGATCTCGTCGTCAGAATGATCGAAGAAATACCACCAAATATAACAATCCATCGTTTAACTGGTGATGTTCGAGAAATCTCCTAGTTAGCCCTGAATGGAGCTATAAAAAGAGAACTATTTTTAAACTCAATTAACCGTGAACTCAATAATCGTGATACATATCAAGGAGCCAAATTGTAGCTCCTTAAACTATATTTTTAATTCATATATTAAAACTTATAAAAAGTCGGATATCATCATCAAATTTGATATCCGACTTTTTGATAATTCTAAGTATTTGATTTCTCGCTATCGCATGCCTCTAATGTGGTAAAGATGTAGACGATGGCATATTACTGTATATAGGAATAATGAATACAAGTGATTCATTAGTGATTCCATATGCACTATAGCTATTCTTTGTCGAGATAGATTCAGTATAGCAAGCCGATATATTTGTCATATACTGATGTGTTCCAACCTTACTTGCACCATTCGCAACGTTAAATCTCTGGAAGTATACAGAATTCTGTCCCTGCTTTATATAGCCGCTAGCTATGAACTTAGCTCCTCCTAATACAGCCTTCTGCTTAGTATCCCATCCCTGCTTCTTTGCATATTCTAAACCTCTCATTACAGGGTTTGCATTGGAATAAGCTCCAATATTATAAGGATTGTATGCAGAATTACCATCAGGAAAAACATATCCTGATATCGCAATACTTCCGCCACCAGTCTCCTGTCTAGCTCTCGCAGCAAGTGCAATTGGACTTATACCATTTTGTTGTCCAGCCGTTACAAACCAACTAGCCATAAATCCATTGCGTTCAAGAGCAGTGCCTGAAATAATCTTAGAAACTGCAGCCTGAGATTGATACGACTGATATGATAGGTCTTCGAACATATAAATATTGTTTTCATTAAGGAAGTTACGTGGATCCATGTAATATCCAACAACATCTGTATTTGCATTGAACCAGGTTGATGCATCCCTTAGGGATATAAGTTCCAGATGCCGTAAATCTACCAACACCCTTAAGAGATTCAATCCCTGCTACCGCATGCTCCTCACTATCTTTATTCTCTTCTACAGGAGCAGTTGCTTCCTGTCCGTCATATTTCTGGTCATAAACCGTAATCCAGTTTGCAGCCGCATAATAAGTAGTGCCTTTATACTGAACTCTATACCAGTTGTAGTTACCTGAATTAATTGCACCAGTAATTACTACCTCCGTATTCTTAGAAAATGTTCCAGCAGGCTTGCTTGTTAGGGTCATATGATGCTCTATAGTTTAGATAATCATGAACCTTACCACTTACACTCGCGTCGCTTGAATTTACTTCTCCTGAAGCCGCGATAGTTTCAGAAGGAACATAGTAAACTTTTTCCTTTTACAGCAACCTTGTACCAATTGCTATTATCAACGTTCTTTACAGAGTTTATAATTGTCACATTCTGACCAACAGTTAAGTTTCCTGCTTCCTTAAATATGTCAGATGGTCCCATTCTATACGCAGTATCCTGCTTAATAGTTCCATATACGACGGAGCTATTATTTGAACTTGAGGTTTTAGGTGCAGCAGCCTTGTTTGAAACAACTTTATCATTTTTCGTCTCTTCAATCGTAACAAACTTGCTACAAATATAAAGCAAACCCGCTGCCACTCTTAATCTTATACCACACAACTCCATCTGATGCCTTTGCAGTTAGGACAATAGACACCTTATTTCCAGTGTTTGCTCCACCAATCTTGCCGTATCCAGTTCCTGCACCTTTACGTATATTAGTGTAACCACCTTTTACGGTACCATTAACCTCTACCGAGTAGTTCTCGTTCGTAACGCTTCCCTGTATATAACCGGTCTGACCAGATGCAGTCTTAACGTGTACAAACTTTGAATCCTCACTACCATTATTAGCAGAAAACACTTCATCAAGTAATGTAATATAAGTATTTGCACTTGCTGTACCAGCCAAGCCTGATGATTTACTAGCGCCATTGTATAAAGGTCGAGTCTGGTCCTTTGCTTTAAAAACTATGAGCTTACATCTCTATATGAAAGTGGATAAGAACCATTGATTAGAGACACGCCATCACTACTTTCCTTTGATAGTGCAGTATTCCAGTCAATGCCTGTATTTTTTTGGCAACAAACTTCCAATTTGGATGTGCAGCATGAAGCTGTCTTAACTTACCCCTATAATCCTCTGGAAAAGATGCAATTGTTCTTTCAAAATCTCTCGAAGTCTGGCTTGATGTACTCGAACTATTGCTGCTATTACTATTAGAGTTAATATTAGCACTTGTATCACTATTATTACTTGCAGTACTGCTACCAGTTCAGGTGTTAGTTTATTATTTGATTGATTATTATCCTGTGTAGGGTTTCGTAGCAGGGAGTAGAATTAGTATTTCCAGCATTATTAGCAGTACCACTATTATTACTAGAAAAGATACTTCCAGTAATATCAACCCACGAAGCAGCTACATAATTATAACCTCCATTATACTTGATCATATACCATGTAGCATTTGACTTGTTAGCTCTTGCCTTTAAAAGAACCGTAAGATTTACATTTTTTCCAAATATTGAAACGCTCCTGAAACCCGTTCCTGCTCCAAGTCTACTATTAACAGAAGCAGATGTTCTACCTGAAACTGCAGAATATTCAACCCTATCAATAAGATCCGATCTAACATAACCTGACTTACCGCCAAAATTTATGTGATACCACTTATCTTTAGCTGTACCATTAGAATTAGATGAAAATACAACTTCAGTAATAGTTACTTTCTTATTATTAGGTATTACCATTACTTTTTTAGTAAATACTGAAGTACCTAGTCTGACATTAACACCACCCTTGGAATTGATATAACCTGTTGCATTTTGAACAGATTGTGCACTAGCATCTAGTACAGAAAATGCAATTAACAGCAACAAGAATATCAATACTGATAGAAAAGTAGTTACTTTGATCTTCAATCGATTATTCATTATTCCCTCTCTCTTAATAAATAATTTATTTATAAGTTAATATAAAAATTGTTTAAATGTAAATTTTTTTCTTAATTTTTAACAAATTTAGGTTCTAATATGAAGAAAATCAAGGATAAAACCGTTGAAATTTCAGTCATTATTAAAAGATTCAATTGTTCAAAAAGGCAAAAAAAGCTAGAATAACACAACATATAAATATATAAGATAAAACAGAGTTCAATATATAGAAATAAAAAGAAGCATTTCTGCTTCTTTAGTAGTGCTGAGACTCGGAATCGAACCAAGGACACAGGGATTTTTCAGTCCCTTGCTCTACCAACTGAGCTATCTGGGCATATAAACTAAATAAATAATGGTGGGCCATCGGGGACTTGAACCCAGGACCTGCCGGTTATGAGCCGGACGCTCTGACCAACTGAGCTAATGGCCCAAAAAGTGGTCGGGGTGGCAGGATTTGAACCCGCGGCCCACTGGTCCCAAACCAGTTGCGCTACCAAGCTGCGCTACACCCCGGCGCTCTTTGATATTAACACTCAATGAGTTAGTTGTAAACATTAAAGTATTCAGTTTAATTATGGTCGGGGTGGCAGGATTTGAACCCGCGGCCCACTGGTCCCAAACCAGTTGCGCTACCAAGCTGCGCTACACCCCGTAAAATATTGGCAGGGGCAGAAGGACTCGAACCCTCGGCACGTGGTTTTGGAGACCACTGCTCTACCAACTGAGCTATACCCCTATGGTATATATTATATGGCGGAGAAGATGGGATTCGAACCCATGCGGCCCTAATACGAACCCTAACGGTTTAGCAAACCGTCCTCTTCAGCCTCTTGAGTACTTCTCCAAAAGCTATAACTAAATGATTCTTGGCGGAGAGGGTGGGATTCGAACCCACGGTCCCTTTCAGAATCACTGGTTTTCAAGACCAGCTCCTTAAACCACTCGGACACCTCTCCGGATGTTGAAAAAATTGGTGACCCATCGGAGATTCGAACTCCGGACACCTTGATTAAAAGTCAAGTGCTCTACCACCTGAGCTAATGGGTCACAATGGCTGGGGTAGCGGGACTCGAACCTGCGAAATCACGGAGTCAAAGTCCGTTGCCTTAACCGCTTGGCTATACCCCAATAACATGACTTCTAGTTCGTCTACTTAACCAATTTAATATCGAAAAATGGTGAGCCCACAGGGATTCGAACCCCGGACACACGGCTTAGAAGGCCGTTGCTCTATCCAACTGAGCTATGGACCCTTAAAAAAAATGGAGCGGATGATGAGAATCGAACTCACGCTATCAGCTTGGAAGGCTGAAGTTCTACCATTGAACTACATCCGCAAAATGGAGCGGAAGACGAGATTCGAACTCGCGACCCTCGCCTTAACGAGGCGATGCTCTACCCTGAGCCACTTCCGCATATATATTGGTCGAGGGAGATGGATTCGAACCATCGAAAGCACAGCTAACGGATTTACAGTCCGCCCCCTTTGGCCACTCGGGAATCCCTCGAAATGTTGGAGCTGATGGAGGGAATCGAACCCCCAACCTGCTGATTACAAATCAGCTGCTCTACCGTTGAGCCACATCAGCATATAAGTTATAAAAATTGGCGACCGGGAACGGGCTCGAACCGTCGACCTCCAGCGTGACAGGCTGGCATTCTAACCAACTGAACTACCCGGCCAAAATATGGTGGACGCTATAGGGCTCGAACCTATGACCCCCTGCTTGTAAGGCAGATGCTCTCCCAGCTGAGCTAAGCGTCCAAAGATATTTGTCGCACTAGATTATAAAATCTGAATCGTCAATTTCGTGCTACAGTCTTCACTCAACTGCGTTATTCATACTAACACAGCATCGTGGCACTGTCAATCACAAATTTATTTTTTCTCGATTCCTTTTTTAAAAGTCTGCATCTACCAGCCGTAATGTCAGTTATAGTATCCATTATTTCGTCTTTGCGATCAATATCACCATTAATTTCTAGTGTGATTTTATCAGTGTACTCTATTTTTTTGCAATATTGAAAAACCCCTGTTTTTTGAAATGTTTTTCAATTTTTTTGTCATATCCGAATACGAAATTTCATATTTCAATATAACCGCTTCTTTGACCTCGCATAGTCTAGCCTTATCAATCGCCAACCTTGCAGCTGCTGTATATGCACGCATAAGGCCTCCAGTACCCAGTTTTATTCCACCAAAATAACGTGTTACAACTATCGCAAGATTAGTAAGTCCACTATCAACAAGCATGCGAAGTACTGGAGCGCCAGCAGTTCCCTGCGGCTCACCATCTTCACTTGACCATTGCATTTCCTGCTTCTCTCCTACTACAAGCACCGGCACATTATGTGTAGCATCCTTATATTTGGCCTTTATAGACGCAATAAAAGTCTTTGCTTCATCATAAGTATCTACAGGCGCTATATGCGCTATAAAGCGAGATTTCTGGATTATATATTCAGCCGTAGCTTCTTCATATATGGTGTCGTATAACTTCATTTACAGAATATACTTGTCAACGTCTACTTCTTTGACAGTCTCCTTAAATTTATTTTTTACGAATTCTCTATCGATTAAAACTTTATCGACTGATTCATCTGGTAGCATAAAGGAAACGTCCTCTAACAGCTTCTCAAGAATTGTATAAAGTCTTCTAGCACCAATGTTTTCAGTCTGTTCATTCATTAAATATGCCATTTCAGCAATTTCATCTGTTGAATCATCTGTAAACTCAACCTCTACTCCTTCTGTTTCAAGGAGCGCCTTTTGCTGCTTTGTTACAGCATTTTCTGTATCTGTGAGAATTTGTTTAAAATCTTCCTTATCTAGATTTTTTAGTTCAACATTAATTGGAAATCTTCCCTGAAGCTCCGGAATCAAGTCCGAAGGTTTTGATACATGAAAAGCTCCTGCACCAATAAATAGCATGTGGTCCGTCTTTACGGGACCATGTTTCGTATTTACAACACTTCCTTCAACGATTGGAAGAATATCTCTCTGCACACCCTCTCAGGAAACATCTGCACCTGAACTCATAGAGTGCCTGAAGCAATTTTATCAATTTCATCAATGAAAATAATTCCATTCTGCTCGGCGTTTTTCAATAGCATCATCAATAACTGATCATATCGATCGAGTTTTTGAGCTTCTTGTTCTCGAAGAATCTTTCTTGCTTCACGCACCGTGACTTTCTTATGCTTGGTTTTTTTTGGCATCATATCTCCAAAAATGTTACCAATTGCAATTCCAATGCCCTCATTCTGCATATCAAGCTGGTTAGTATTCATAGAATCTTCAACTTCAATATCGATGAGCTGCTCTTCTAGCTTACCGTCTCGAAGCTGGACTCTAACCTGTTCTTTAGCCATAGCAACATCTTCAGGAATATTTTGCTTTTCCTGGTTTTGCTGTTCTTCATATTGCTTCTTTTGACTCGGGTAATTGGAATTGTTTAGAAAAAAGTCAAATGGGTTAGGGTCCATTTACATTCTTCACGCTATCTGAAGAAGATCCTGGCACAAGTGCGTCGATAATCTTTTCTTCTACAATTTCATCAGCAATTCCATATTTTTCATTAATTCGCTGCTGCTTAGTAATTCTCACTGAAGCCTCTACCAAGTCTCTTACCATGGAGTCGACATCACGACCCACATATCCAACTTCAGTAAATTTTGTAGCCTCAACTTTGACAAACGGAGCTTCCATAATCTTAGCAAGTCTTCGTGCAATCTCAGTTTTTCCAACACCGGTTGGTCCCATCATTAGAATGTTTTTAGGCGTAATTTCTTCACGCATCTCCTCTCTAAGTTGACTGCGTCTATATCTATTTCTCAAAGCAATGGCGACCGACTTCTTTGCATCAGCCTGCCCAATAATATATTTGTCTAGCTCAGCGACTATCTGTTTAGGAGTCATTGTCTTAATATTCTGTTTCATAGATCCCTCCTATAGTTTTTCAACTGAAATGTTGTTATTTGTATATACGCAGATGTTAGAAGCAATCTCAAGAGATTTGCGTACAATGCTTTCAGCATCTAAATCAGAGTTGTCAAACAGTGCGGTTGCCGCAGCATACGCATAATTTCCTCCTGAACCAATAGCAACCACGTCCTTATCCGGTTCAATAACTTCTCCATTACCAGAAATTACTAATAAATCATCTTGGTCAACAACTATCATTAACGCTTCTAAACTTCTTGTTGCCTGGTCACCTCTCCAAAAATTGTGCCAAGTCAACCGCTGCACGCTTTAGATTACCATCGTGCTCTTGAAGCTTGTTCTCGAACTTATCTGTTAGAGAAAACGCATCCGCAACAGAACCCGCAAATCCTGTAAGCACTTTTCCCTTAAATATTTTCTTGACCTTCTTTGCGCCATTCTTCATTATAGTGGTTTCGCCCATTGTTACCTGGCCATCCCCACCGATACATATATCTCCATTAGGTCTCTTTACTGCACAAATAGTTGTTGCATGAAATTGAACCATAGATTCACCTCCATTAAATTTATATTATTTATCTGTGCTGTAATTGCACTTATCGTTTGAGCACTTGATCCTGGCTTTCTTACCCTTTCCTTCAAGAAGCATTGACCCGCATTTTGGACAAAGAGCACCGGTAGGCTTATCCCAGTACGAGACTTCACATTCAGGATATCCGCTACAGCCGTAGAAAATCTTACCTCCACGTCTAGTCCTCTTTTCAATTATTGGCTTACCACAGCTAGGGCAAGAAACTCCAATTTCCTTTATTATAGGCTTTGTATTCTTACAGTCTGGATATCCTGTGCATGCAGAAATTTTTCCAAATCGGCTTTCTTTTATAGCCATCAGCTTACCGCATACATCACACACCTCTTCACTTAAAAACTACTTCTTGCTCAATTTTTCTCTACTTCTTTTTGAGCAACCTCAAGTTCTTTGCTAAATGGACCGTAAAAATCTTCAATTACGTGCTTCCAAGCTTCTACTTTTAGCTCAACTTGATCAAGATGATTCTCTAGCTCTCCAGTAAATTCTACATCGACAATATCACCGAAATATTCTGAAAGAATTCCTGTTACATCAAACCCAAGTTGTGTTGGAACTAGATTCTTCTTTTCTCTAGTCACATAGCGCCTACCTGTCAGAGTTGTAATTATCGCGGAATATGTGCTTGGTCTTCCTATATTCTTTTCTTCCATTTCTTTAACGATGCCAGCTTCAGTGTATCTAGCTGGTGGCTGTGTAAATTTCTGTTCTTTAATGATATCTTTACACTTTAGTTCATCACCCTCATTTAGCTCTGGAACAAAAGAATCCTTCTCATTTGAAATAGGATAAACTTTTCTCCATCCATCGAATACCATTCTCGATCCAGACGCTCTGAATTTATAGTCATTATTATCTATAGTAACTGAAACTGTATCAAACTCAGCAGCCGACATCTGCGATGCAACAAAACGGGTCCAAACAAGATTGTACAACTTAAACTGATCAGCAGTAAGCGATTCACGAATCGCCTCTGGCTCTAAAGTAACGTCCGTCGGTCTAATTGCTTCGTGCGCATCTTGAATATCTTATTTTTGTTAGAGAAAGAGTTATCAGAACTGTACTCTTTGCCAAACTTATCAGTGATATAACTAGCGGCTGCTTCCTTAGCAACTGTAGCTATTCTTACAGAGTCTGTACGCAAGTATGTTATGAGACCTCGTGTTCCTATTCCCTTTACATCAATACCTTCATATAGCTGCTGTGCTATCTGCATCGTTTTCTTAGTCTGGAAATTTAATTTTATTGAAGCATCCTGCTGCATACTACTCGTTGTAAATGGTGCATATGGCTTTGGCTTCCTCTTACCAGTCTTTACACTCTCTACGGTGAATTTTCCTGATTTAATCTCTTTTTCTATATTTTCAGCGTCAAACGAATTTTTTATACGAATATCTTTACCCTTATACTTGCTGAGTAATGCTGTGAAATTATCACCGTAATCAGCAGTTATAGTCCAATATTCTTCAGGAATAAACGAAGTTATTTCATTCTCCCTATCACAAATCATCTTAAGGGCTGCAGACTGAACTCTACCAGCAGAAAGGCCACGTCTTACCTTCTGCCAAAGTAGAGGACTTATCTGATATCCAACAAGCCTATCTAAAACTCTTCTCGCTTGCTGTGCATCAACTAGTCCCATATCAATAGATCGAGGATGCTTAATAGCTTCTTTTACCGCTTCCTTATTAATTTCATTAAAAACAATCCTGCATTCACTACTTGGATCGATATCAAGTATGTGTGCAAGATGCCATGATATAGCTTCTCCCTCACGGTCAGGGTCAGTAGCCAAAAGAATTTTTGAAGCTGCTGCTGCAGCCTTCTTAAGTTCTTTAATCTTATCTCCCTTACCACGGATATTTATATAGCCAGGTTCGAAGTGGTTTTCTATATCTATTCCAAGCCTACTCTTTGGCAAATCTCTTACATGCCCGACTGACGCGAGTACACTATAAGAAGGCCCGAGGTATTTACCTATAACCTTTGCTTTTGAAGGAGACTCTACAATTAGAAGTGTACGTTTTCTAGTTGTCTTCTTGCCTTTTGTTGTGCTTTTCTTCTTAGTTGACGTTGTGCTTGCTGTACTCGGCATCGATTAACCCCTTAATCATAACTTTAGAATATAACTTTTCTACAATATTAGAGTTCATCATAAACCTTGAGATTTTATTTTGCAAGAAATACTTTGCCTCCATAGGTCGTAATGATACCCTTAATTTCGAGCACTGTAAGTATAGCACTGACTTTTCCTGCATTTTTGTTGAGATTGTGTGCAATACTGTCAATCGTACAACAAGTAGACTTTTGAATTTCCATATAGATTTCTAGTTCATCATGTCCAAGAGATTTTTCAATATCATCTGGAATGTACTCAAACCCTTTAATATCAGATGCAACATCATTAATGCTAATCATAGGAATTGCCCCATCTTTAATAAGCTTATTAGTTCCAACGCTAAACTGACTATTAATATTGCCTGGAACAGCATATATACTTTTTCCTTGTTCGCAAGCAAAGTCAGCTGTTATAAGTGATCCACTATTTAGTCCTGCTTCGACAACTACTACCGCTTCAGATATTGCACTGATAATTCTATTTCTCTGTGGAAAAGTGTACTTAGCACCAGGTGTTCCAGGTGGGTATTCAGAAATTATCAATCCACTTTGAGCAATTTTATTATATAACCAAGTATTCCTAGCCGGATAAATTATGTCTATACCTGTTCCTAAAACGGCAATAGCCTTACCACTTGAATTAACGGTCCCTTCATGAGCATAACTATCTATTCCATATGCAAGTCCAGAAACAACGGGAATTCCTGCATGAGCTAACTCTTTACCAATCATTTGTGCAACAATTTTTGCCATAAAAGAGTGTATTTTCTTGACCCTACAACTGCAACTGATTTCTTTTTTTAAGTAAACTGATGTCTCCTATACAGTACAGTTTTTGGGGCGGATTATTTATTACTTTTAATGTGTTCGGATAGTTTGGTGAATCTATGGTAAGTATTCTAATATCTTCATTACAAGAATATTTCATTTTAAACTTGCTCCTTATTATGTTCGCTACATCTATAACTTAATGCCTCTGCTAAATGGGTAACATTGACATTTTTTGATTGCTCGATATCTGCAATAGTTCTCGCTACCCTAAGTGTCCTTATATAGCTTCTTGGAGATAGATTTAAGGAGTGGTATGCGCTTTCAAGAAATTCTTTCTCTTCAGTACCTAATAGACACGCTTCTCTAATTTTTTTATCACTAATGTTACCACAGCAAGTCCCTCTTCCCTCAACCTCAGAAAATTTAACTGCATTATCCACCATCAATTTCATTATCTTACTATCTAATATTTCATCTGCATCTTTTTTACTAATCTCAATATCATCATATCTAACCTCTTGCATGGTTAACTGTAAATCAATGCGATCTAAAATAGGGCCACTCATACGCCTTCTATATCGAGCAATCTCTTGAGCAGTGCAGGTGCACTCCTTTAATTCACTACCAAAAACCACATGGACAAGGATTTGCAGCCATAACAACTAAAGCTTTACACGGAAATTCATATGCAGCACCTTGTCTAGTAATTACAACCTTATGATCCTCTAGCGGTTGACGTAGTGCTTCTATCTGTGCCGTGTCAAATTCACATAATTCATCTAAGAATAAAACTCCATTATGAGCTAAGGAAAGCTCACCTGGTACGGGGTATAGTCCACCTCCGATTAGAGCTGCACGAGTTACTGTATGATGAGGTGATCTAAATGGCCTACAGTTAATAATATTCGTACCTTTATTTAGTTGTCCCACTACAGAATGAATCATTGTAGTTTCAAGAAGTTCGTCTTTTGAAAGCTTAGACATTATACCTGGTAATCGTTTCGCAAGCATTGTTTTACCACACCCTGGAGGACCAATCATAAGCAGTGGGTGCTTACCTGCAGCAGCAATTACGAGCGCTTTCTTGGCATATTCTTGTCCCCTTATCTCAGAGTAATCATCTTGGGTTATTTCGACAGTTTCATTAGTATCACATACATAATTACAACCTTCACTAAGTTCATTGTTAATTGCCATAATTACATCTTCTAGCTTATTTACACCAATTATTGAAATACCGTCAACCAACGAAGCTTCTTTTACATTCTTAACTGGAATAATAACTTTAGTGATTCCTAATGCTCGCAGCGATATTACAATAGGCAGCACACCGTCTACTGGCATAACCTGACCAGATAAGGATAGCTCTCCTATCACCGCATAAGATTTTTGCTTTTTGATTATTCACTACTAATGTGCTTGAAAGAATTCCGATTGCAATAGACAGATCGAGATGACTTCCACTTTTTGCTTAGGCTCGCTGGCGACAGATTCACTGTGATATGACCATGAGGAAATTGATATCCTGAATGTATTATTGCTGAACGAATTCTCTCACGTGATTCGATTACTGCTTTTGAAGCAAGACCAACTATATTAAAATTAGGAAGACCATTACTAACACACGTCTCAATGGTTACTTTTTGACCATTAATTCCTCTTATTATCCCACTTGTAATTTTTCGAAAAGCATTGTCACCTCTAAAAACAATCTTTGTTAACTCGACACTCGATTTCTACAACGTCAAATCGGGCATTATAACTACTAAAATCTCTGTGCTCACGTAAGAAATGATTTGCGACGTTTTTTATATGACGAATCTTATCATGCGATATTGCCTGTGCTGGATATCCATACTTATTACTAGTTCTTGTTTTTACCTCTATAAAACTAAGCACCTTATCTCTAATGTCCATTGCAATGATATCGATTTCTCCTAATTTACATGTATAATTTCTTGCAATTACTTCATATCCCTGCTGTTCAAGAATATCTGCAGCCATATTTTCTCCAAGATTCCCAACTACCTTGTTATATTTCATATTCCCTCCATGTCATTAACTTACATACGATTTATCCATTGCTTTAAACCATTTGTACCACGGAAATGTTTGAGCTTCAGTATTGTTGCACAAAAAGTGCATACAGTGCTGAAATTAGTGCATTTTCAGTCTGTATGCATTGATTTAAATTTATGATATATTATACCTCTTTATCAAAGCAGAACTTTAGTATCGCTTTTCCGACACCTCCGTTTATATTTGAATCAGTAACATAATCAGCATGTTCTTTAACTATATCCCATGCGTTCTCCATAGCCACTCCAACGCCAGCCAATTGCAGCATTGGAATATCATTTGCAGCGTCACCACAGCACATTAGCTCAGATTTATCTATAGATAATATCTTCATAAGTTCTGCCAGCGCCATGCTCTTACTTGATCCAAGACCACCAATTTCTATATTATTTGGTACAGATGATGTCACATTTGCATCGTCGTAAACACTGACAATCTTGCGGATTTCTTCGAGTTTATCCATATCATCAAAAAAGATGTTAACATTTTCAATTTCTGTTGATTTTTCAAGCATAAATTCAAATATATCATCTAGAGGATTTCTTGTCCTAAGCACATATTCACGCCTTCTATACACACTTCCATTAACATCAATATCGTGGTAAAGCTCTGCATCTATATAAGCCTTTCCATCGTGAAAAGCCTCAAGATATAGCTTTTCTTCTTTTGCAAGATTTACTATTCTTTCAATTACTACTGGATTTATGAAACTTGAATAAACATCATGACCGAGTTTCAAGTCGCGGACATGTGCGCCATTAGATGAGATTATGTATCTAAGCCCTTCTATATTCATTATATCTTCTGGAACGGCTGAAATAACACGTCCTGTTGCAACTACAACATTAATGCCAGAATCAATAGCACGTTCTATAGCAATCTTATTAAGCTCTGAAGTCTACCGTTACTTCCGAGGGTTGTTCCGTCAAATCTAATCCGATAATCTTAATAGCCATTTATACCTCTTTAAGTATTTTTTTACTTGAAATTTGAGCTTAAAAATGATAACTCAATTGCAAATAATATGTGTTTTGAATTATAATTCTCTATTGAGCTGATATCAAAATACATTATATATTGAATCGGCTCTTTAATCTATATTTTTAAATTTTTTTGAACAGGATGGCGAAATGAAGATTGCGATTATTGGTGCTAGGAAAGTTAGGGATCGAAATTACTGATGCCCTACTCGATGGAGATTACGATATTACGGTTGTAGATAATAATGAGAAAAAAACTCGATATGCTCGCTCAGCAGTTCGACGTTTTTTTACGGTTCTCGAGTGATGCGAAAACTATCGAGACACTTAATAAAATCGATGTTAAATCATTCGATTTTTCTTATAGCGACTTCTAACATCAGACGACACTAATATCCTCACAGCTTCGTTTGCAAAAATTCTAGGATGTAAACGTGTAATTGCAAGGGTTAGAGGCCAGAGCACATGAACCAACTCGACTTTTTTTAAGAGCACTATAATATCGATATGCTCATCAACCCTGATCTTCTTATTACATCAGAAATTTATAGATATTTGGTGAGAAGTACACTTTAAGTAACGGAATATTTACATCTAGAAGTATTGCACTTATTGAGTTTGAGGCGGACAAGAAACCTCAGCTCATAGGTAAGTCGCTTGTTGAATTTCGAACCATCATGCCAGATATGCTGATGGTTGGTATTTCACGCAAGGGAAAGATGATTATCCCACATGGTAATTCAGTTATTAAACCTCACGATCTACTCTACCTAATCGGTGAGAAAGAAAATGTATTTGCTTTAGCTAGTCGTGTTCACACTAAGATGAAGCATTCCTCTGTACAGAAAGTAATGATCATCGGTGGTGGTAAAACTGGATATTATCTAGCTTCAAGACTTTCCGAGTACGGTGTATTCGTTAAAATTATCGAGAAAGATAAAGCACGTTGCCATTATTTAGCAAATAAGCTTGAAAATGTAATGGTTCTTAACGGAGATGGTTCAAATGTCGGACTCCTTAATGAGGAAGATATGGACGAAATGGATGCATTTGTAACTGCAACTGGTTACGATGAAGAAAACCTCCTTCTCGCACTAATGGCTAAGAACCATGGTATTGAGGATGTAATTTCCAAGGTAAGTCACGATAGCTATACTGATCTAATATCAAAGCTCGGTATAGATGTAGTACTCAATCCGCTTGATATCAGCTGTTCCACTGTTCTGAGACTCATCAGAGGCGCTAAGAAGGTTATCTCCTCTGTCCTCCTGCAAGGTCAGGCCGAACTCATGGAGGTTTATGCTCAGGAAGGTATGAGTATGATTAATATTCCGCTCAAAAATATGAATCTCCCTGATTACATAATCATTGCAGCAATACACCGCGGTATGGAAACTATCATTCCTGACGGAAATACGAAAATAAAGCCAGGAGACCGAGTTACGATAGTATGCATGATTTCCAATATCGGATTTGTAGAAGCTATTTAAACCTAATATTAGACTTAACATTCTAAAGTAAACGATATGTATAAACGAGTTATCAACATAATTGGAAAACTGCAATTTATTATCGGAGGTAGCATGATGCTACCTCTATTTGTAGCGATTATTTACAAGGAATATGACTCTGTAGTTGCATTCACTATTACATGTGCAATAACTTTCGGACTAGGTATTTTTAACGACTAATATTCTTGGAAAAAAAACGCTTCCACCGAAGCGCTCCGTTACACAGATAGTTACTTTATCGTTGCTTTCACTTGGATTATGTCATCTGTTCTTGCAGCAATTCCGTTTGTGATACAGGGATCTATTCCTAATGTAATCGACGCCTTCTTTGAGATGTGTTCTGGCTTTTCAACTACAGGTGCGACAATCCTGACTGATGTTGAAGCCCTTCCAAAATCAATGTTATTCTGGCGTTCTGAAACTCAGTGGCTTGGCGGTATGGGAATCATAGTTCTAATGGTTGCCCTAGTTCCTAATCTTGGAGTAAAGGCTCAAAATGTTGCGAGTGCAGAAACACCTGGACCAACTGTAACAAAGCTCACCTCAAGATTCTCAGATACTGCGAGAAGCCTATATATTGCATACGTAATACTTACAATTATACTCATAATTCTTTTTACTTATTGGTGGAATGAACTTGTTTGATGCTGTAGCACATACATTCTCCACTATGGCAATAGAGTGGTTTTTGGTATCTATAACGATAGTGTTGCACATTTTCATAGCTATTACATAACTTGGGTTATAACATTATTCATGGTAATTGCAGGAACTAATTTCAATCTATTTTTCACCATGATGTTTGACAAGGTAAAGACTGCTCTCGCTGATGAAGAGCTGAGACTTTATGGCCTAATTCTAGTGGTTTCTACATCACTTATAACGCTGTCGCTCCTACTTCAAGGAAGATATAATAACTTATTTAAGGCTGTTACAGATGCCGCCTTTCAGGTAGCAACACTTATATCAACTACTGGATATGCGACCACGGACTTCAACCTATGGCCAGCATTTTGTAAGATGATATTAATCCTCATAATGTTCACTGGAGCGATGAGCTCATCTACTGCTGGAGGAATTAAAATTATACGAGTTCTGTCAATATTTAAGATGTTTAAGCGCGAAGTGCGAGTTAGATTGCATGATAATATCATAGATGATGTTAAGTATAATGGAACTAAGATATCTGGAGAAGTAATGATGTATATGCTTTCATTTGTCATCACCTTCTTACTAACTCTCGGAATTGGAACTATTATTGTATCACTAAGATCGACGCTGACTTAATAACAGATTTTTACTGCTGTTTTGTCCTGTATAAGTAACGTGGGGCCTGGACTCGCACTAGGGTTGGTCCAATAGAAAACTTTCATTTCTATTCGGATTTCTCAACATTTGTGCTCGCATTAATAATGATAATTGGAAGACTTGAACTTAGTACAGTTCTGATTATGTTCTCACGCTACTACTGGAATAGACATATAGTTTAATGAGGATATCTGATGATTAGTAAAGAAAAAAAGATTCGTCCTTCATATGATATTCGCATCGATGATGATATTTGGAGCATTTACAGTTCCATCCGTTTTTGCTGTGTATAAGATATCAGGATTATAACGAGGTTGATTCATATTGGAATTCTTTCCTTTACAACGTTAACTATAGGCTTTATAGGGTCAAAAGTTTTTTTACTACGATGTAAATCGCATGAATTCGAGAATCTGCTTCATGACGACCATTTTTACATGGATCGCTATGATTTTTTTATAACAGCAATCCCATTCTATCTAAGTAGCCTTAACTTATCATTTATTGATTCACTTTACGAGGCCGTAGCTTCATGGACCACAACAGGTACATCGGTGGTAAATTCTGATGTTATGCCTATTGGTCTTCAGATGTTACGTGCTTCATGCAACTGGATGGGTGCTCTTGGAATTATTGTTATTGCACTAAACTTCTTGCCAACTTGGCAATTTGTGAGGCAGATCTCTCGTAATTACTGAAATAGCTGGCCCTAGGTTTTTCTGAAAATTAGTACCACTTTCAGAAAGACATACCGTAGAGCGTTAGCTATTTATATTTCATAACTGCCCTTCAGTATGTTTTTACTTAGATTAGCTGGCTTGAACAAGAGTGATTCTCTTATAACCTCTCTAAGTAATATCAGTACTGCTGGACTCGTAAATCTTAATAACGGAAATATTATCGGGTATGAGCTTAGCGATAAAGGTTATAATTACAATTTTTCGCGTTTCTAAGTTCCCTCAACTTCTCTGTACTTCTATTAACATCGCTTGAGACAATTTAGAGATATAACTAAAGGGTGGAATTAAAATTCCATTCAGGAAGAATCTTAGCTACCAGTGTAGTGATTCTAGGTATACTGTTCGTTTCATATAACGAGAGCTATCATCGCTCAAGGAATTTGGAAAAGTTCTTATGCAGGTAATCTCGTATTTCACAACTGCGGGATACGAAATTACTGACACTGGAAATTGGCCAGCAACTGCTTGTGCAGTAATACTAATACAGATGTTTATAGGAGCATGCGCTATATCGTCTGGCGGAGGTATTAAGGCAGCACGAACAATTATAGCTTTTAACACATCCTCACGAACTTTATATCGTCATATTCATAGAAACATTATCAAACCAATCAAATACGCCGGTACACCACTAAACCTGAACACACTCCTCAGGTGTAACCTTTACATAGTAATGTTTGTTGTAACGTATCTATTCGGTGCACTTGTACTGACTATCAACCTTGATCTTGGCACTGCTCTAAATACATCGATTGCAATGCTAACGAATACAGGCTCATACATTAATCAAACAGCTACTCGGGAGTAATTGATGATTATTCAGCTATATCAAAAAAATAGCGATGATGTTTTTTTAATGCTCGCAGAGCAGACTTGAAATCTACCCTGTTATACTCTTATTCTTCAAGAGTTTCTGGAAGAATGATAACGATTTCTTCTAAATAAAAGGCGGGTAATCAAAGTTTTTTAGGATCTAGATATTTTAGGGGTGAATTTTAGAGTCTGGTTTTAGGGGGTCAGATTTGGTATTTGAAAAGAGATGGAATTTATCAATCTACCATAGTTTTACATTCAATTTTTATCCTAGAGACTTTGAATTCAAGCACCTTTTTATTGCTTGTGCAAAGTCATCAGGATTTTCCCATGCCATTGAGTGCCCAGCATTCGGAACAACTTCAACAAGAATACCATGCTCTGTTAATTTATCAAAATCTGCATCAGGTAATGATTTTTCTCCAAAAATAAAATATTTTGGAAATTCAAGTCTATATAAAAGTTCTCTCCATGATACTTTACCGCCACTAACAGCATTAACAGATAATTCAAATGCGGCTTTTGGTAGCCAGTTTCTCAAGGTGGCGGTCCACATTGTATTTCCTGATTTTTCATACTCTATAAGTTTCTTTTCAAAAGACTTATCTAAATCCATCTCATTAAAATTTGCAAATTCAAAACTTGCTGATCCAGGAGTGCTAGGTTCTAAGTTTGATTCACTAAGTATAAGAGCCTTTACACGACTCTTTAACAAAGCAGACAATTCTATAGCTATTGCACCTCCTAAACTGTGCCCCAAATAAAAATAATTTTTTTCTAAATTAAGATCTTTCAATAAATTCTTTTAAGTATTTAACATGTGAAGCAACTGTATATTTAAATAGTAATGGTTTATCACTATAACCCGCACCCAATAAATCAACTAAAATTATTCTATGTTCACTTCCAAGAGCAGACGCTACTTCAACGTAGTCAAAAGATCACACATCCTAAACCATGTATAAATACAATTGGTATTGAGTCACCATAAAAATCATTATATCGAATTTTATATGCTGTACCTTTAATATTATATTCTTTCATTTGTACCTCACCATCAATGATCTTTAAAATATGCATAATAATAGCCATCCAAAGTTGAAAGACAATATAGCTAGGCTTCCTTTTCAAATGACAACTTACCTTCAATATAAGCAATGTGTGGTCACTGGGAAATAGATATCGTTGTAGGACATAATGCCAGCAAGGAATCTGTCGTCCTGAAATTAGTCGAAAAATAGACTGATTACTATATACCCATAAAGTTACTACCGTTAAGCAATCTCAAAATCTATATATCCGTCTTCTGGACTAGCATCAACAACTCTGATTCTAATAGGCTGTCCGAGTGTAATTGTATTGCCACTAACTTCATCAATGGCAGAATACGACTTCTCATCTATGATATATCTATTACCAAGTAACTCTAGTCCGATAAATCCTTCTATCGTATTTTCAAGCTCAACGTATATACCGTGAGATTTTACTCCACTTACAACTCCATCGAATTCACTGCCGATATGATTACGCATATAAATAACTTGGTAATGCTTTGTGATGCTTTCGCTCTAACTCCATCGCATTTCGTTCAGTCTCTGATATATGCTTGCAGGTATCTTCTAAAAAAATGTTTTATATCCTTTCTCACTTGAAATATAGTCACCTGCATGAATTTGATTTTTTTAATCGTTCTATGAACGAGTAAATCAAGTATCTTCTGATTGGTGATGTAAAATGACAGTAGTACTTAAATGCAAGTCCGTAGTGACCTAGAGCATTCTGTTGAATAATACGCCTTCTGCATTGTTCGAATCATCACTCGGCTTACTAGTGCTTCTTCTGGCTTACCGTCAATCATACATAGAATATTACTTAGTTCCTTCGTCTTTATCGAATCTGATTTTTCCATTGAGTGTAAAGCCAAGATTTAACAAAAACTGCTTAAGCTCCATCATTTTTAAGCATATCGGGTTTCTCATGAACTCTATAAGCAAGTGGTAATTTCCTTAGAAATAATGTTCAGCAACAGTCTTGTTCGCAGCGAGCATAAATTCCTCTATCATACGATTAGAAACTCGACGTGCAGCCAGTACAACATCTATTGGGTCACCGTCATCATTTAAAAATTATCTTTGATTCTGGTAAATCAAAATCAAAGGCTCCCGTCACGTTTACGCCTTCTTGACAGGGACCTTGTATAACTCACATGCATCAGTAAGCATCGGAAATACATCATTATACTTTTTCAATCAAATTCTCATCATGATTCTCTAATATATCCGATACATCATCGTATATAAGCCTGTAATTAGACTTAATTATCGATTCGTTAATATCATAATTCACAACATGACCATCGCCATCTATTTCCATTGCACAGGTAAGTGTGAATCTCTCTACTTCTGGATTCAAACTGCACTCACCATTAGATAGACGCTCAGGAAGCATTGGCATCACTCTATCTGGTAAATATACACTATTTCCTCTACTTATAGCTTCCTTATCGAGCACTTCCTTCACGTACATATTCCGCAACATCAGCGATGTGTACGAGCAACTCGTAGTTCCCATTGTCTAACTTGCTAACACTTATAGCATCATCAAAATCCTTTGAGTCAGCACCATCAATAGTTACAGTCATAATTTTTCTGTAGTCTTTACGTCCATTCAAAGGGGCAATCTTAACTCTATTAGCTACTGCCTCTGCTTCATTTATTACACGATTAGAAAAAAATGTTGTTTAACGCCATAATCGGCTATATGACTCAAAAATATATTCATCGCTATCTCCAGATCCCAGCAACTATGGTTTTAACCTTTCCTTCAACAATATAATCGCCTTTTAGGGTATCGTAGAATCTTTGCTTTAACCACATCACCAGGTTTAGATGCGCCGATATTCTTTTTAGAAACCATTATATAGTCGTTATTATTATTAATCGGATTGACTAGGTATAAACCGCGCTCCCTAATTAAATGTCCTACAATATATTGGCAGCTGCGTTCGATGATTTTTATTATATAACCTTCAAATGCTCCATGACGTCTGTAATTTTCGCGAGCCTTCACTCGCACAATATCTCCATTCATAGCGCCATTCATATCTCTTCCAGATACAAAAACATCATCACCATTCTCAGGACACACGAAACCAAAACCACGCTTATTCTTTGTGAGTTTACCTTCGATAATCATTGATTTCCTAAGATTTCTCTTAGATTTCTTTATTTTTCTTTTCCTAGACATATTATCCTACTTCTAAATATAAAAATAGGCCGACAAAAAGTCGGCCTTAATAATCTATCGATTATTATTATTCTTCTGTAACTTCAACCTCAGCTTCAGCTTCTTCCTCATCACCGAGTAGCGCCTTGATGCTTAGGCTGATTCTCTTTCTATCTGCATCAATTTCCATAATCTTAGCAGTAATAGAGTTACCAAGCTCAAGCTCTTCAGAAACATTTTCAACTCTTCTGTTAGCAATCTCAGAGATGTGTACTAATCCGTCAAGACCAGCCTCTAGCTCAACGAAAAGCACCGTAGTCCTTAAGCTGAACTACCTTACCCTCGATAATCTGACCAATCTCGTACTTTGAACCAACTAGTGACCATGGCTCAGGCTGAGTCTGCTTTAGACCAAGGAAATCTTTCCCTTATCCTCATTCAATGCAAGAATCTTAACATTGATGATATCTCCAATGTTGAGAACTTCCTTAGGGTGCTTTAGCTTACCCCATGAAATCTCAGAGATGTGAAGTAGACCATCAACTCCACCGATATCTACGAATGCACCGTAGTCAGTGAATCTCATTACCTTACCTTCAACAACATCGCCAACATTTAGGGTTTGCCCAAATCTCTGCTACCTGCTTACGCTTTTCGTCAACTAGTACAGCCTTTCTTGAGAAAACTGCTCTGTTACGTTTGTTGTCAACCTTGATAACCTCAACATCTACTGTCTGTCCTAGGAATTCATCGGCATTTTCAACATATCTATCAAGCTGTGATAGAGGAATAAATCCTGAAATCTCCTTATATGCAGCAATTACTCCGCTATTAACGGACTTAATTAGCTTAACAGAGATAATCTCCTTGTTAGCCTGTGCTGCAGCAAGCTCCTTGAAGTTCTCGTTCATCTCGAGTCTCTTCTTGGAGAAGGATTCCACCTTCACCATCATCTGACTTCATTACCTTAGCCTGGATTTCATCTCCCTCTTTGAATAAATCAGCTAGAGTCTGTCCTGGCTCTAGAGATACCTCATTCTTCGTAAAGGATTCCGTCCTTTTTTTGCATCCAATGTTAACGATTACCTCGTTCTCCATTACCTGATGCACAGTTCCATCAACAATTTCTCCAGGTCTTGGTAGACGTAAAGAATTCTCAATGTCATCCATAAAATCCAACATTGGATTGTGATGCATTAGCTGTGACATTTTCGCTCATACTAGCAATAACCTCCTTAATAATCCATTCGGGTGTTGAAGCACCCGCAGTTACACCTATTTTTATTATACTTGCCTAACTCTTTCAACTCTAAATCTGAAATATCCTGTATAAATATTGCATTTTTACAGTTTTTTTTCGCAATTTCGTATAGTTTTTTTGAATTCGAACTATTGGGGTCTCCGATAACAACCATAAGGTCTACTTTAGCAGCCAATTCTGCACAGCTTTCTTGCCTATCTCTGGTTGCATTACAAATCGTATTTTTTATCTCATATCTGAGTGAGGCTTTGTCAAATATACGAAGAATCGAATCTAATAATTCTCTCCTAATCGTAGTCTGACATACAATGAGAGGAATCTTATATGAATCAAAACTCTTTACAAAATTCTCAGCCTCATCTTCATTTTCAAGAATGGTACCGGAGTAATGACACCACCCATTCGTAGCTTTTACTTCTTGGTGATTAGCGTTTCCTACGATTATTACCGGACGCCCTTCTTCATATGCTTCTAGTACCAGCTTATGGATTTTAGTTACAAATACACATGTGGTATCTATTAACTCTACGCCTTTTGATTCTGCCTCATCGTAAAACTCTTTTGGTTCTCCATGAGAACGCACGATAACAACATCACCTTCTTCTGCTTCATCTAGTGAAGTAATCATCTCGACTCCCATTGAAGCAACTTTGTCGGTGACAGACTTGTTGTGGATGAGATTGCCACACGTATAGGTTGTGCGGCAATCATGCTTTGCTTATCAATTCGTTCAAATGTTTTTGTCAATGGCTTTTCAACACCAAAAGCAAAATCCAGAATGATCGTACTTATTATCTCCAATTATCCCCCTAATCTGTTCCTTAGAAGCACTTAGCTCCAGGGAACTTAGCACCTGCACCGAGCTTATCTTCGATTCTTAGAAGTTGATTGTATTTAGCTACTCTGTCTGTACGAGCAGGTGCACCGGTCTTAATCTGCATAGCATTAATACCAACTACTAAATCAGCAATTGTCGTATCTTCAGTTTCACCAGATCTGTGTGAAACAATTGCATTATGCCCGTTCTTCTTAGCAAGTGCAATTGCCTCAAGTGTTTCCGAAATGCTTCCAATCTGGTTAAAGCTTAATCAGGATTGCATTTGCGCAGCCGAGTTCAATTCCTTTAGCTAACTTCTCTGGGTTTTGTAACAAATAAGTCATCACCCACGATCGGATCTTATCTCCAAGCTTCTCTGTCATAAGCTTCCAGCCATCCCAATCATCTTCATCCATTCCATCCTCGATGGAAGCAATTGGGTATTTGTCACAGAATTCAGCCCAGTTCTGAACTAGTTCTGCAGCACTGAACTCTCTACCTGACTTTGGCATCTTATAAAAACCCGTCTTCTCAGTTTTCCATCCGCTCGCTGCTGCATCTATAGCAATAACGAAATCGTCTCCTGGTGTATAGCCAGCATTATTAATAGCAGCCATGATATAATCGAGAACTTCGAATTCATCCTTGAGATCTGGTGCAAATCCACCTTCATCACCAATTCCAACAGAGTATCCCGCTTTCTTGAGGTCCTTTCCTAGCTGATGATAAACCTCTGCACACCATCTTAGGCACTCCTTAAAGGAAGGTGCTCCAACTGGCATAATCATAAACTCCTGAACATCTACAGTGTTAGAAGCATGCTCCCCGCCATTTTAGAATATTCATCATAGGTACAGGAAGTGTATTCGCATTAATTCCACCAAAGAATTTAAATAACGGAATCCCTAGTGACTGTGCCGCAGCCTTTGAACAAGCGAGAGAAACTGCAAAAATTGCATTGGCTCCAAAATTGCTCTTTCCTTTAGTTCCATCTGCGTCAATCATAAGTTTCTCAATAGCATGAATATCCTGAACATCTTTCCCAACAAGCAGTGTACTGATTTCATTATTAACGTGTTCTACTGCTTTAGAGACACCCTTTCCTCCATATCTTGACTTATCACCATCTCTAAGCTCTAGAGCTTCATATATACCTGTAGATGCTCCACTTGGTGTATCACCCTACTGCTACAGTTCCATCTTCAAGCCATACTTCTGCTTCAACTGTAGGGATTACCTCTCGAATCAAGAATCTCTCTGCCAATTACCTTTGTGATTAATGTTGACATACCATACCCTCCGTTTATTAAAATAAATTATACATTATACTCATAACAATTATTAGTTATTTCTGAAGCTCAAATGCAGCTTTTTGCAATCTCCATAAACGTTCCAACTTCAAGGCTTGCTCCTCCTATCAGCCCACCGTTAATATCTGGCTTTGCAAGCAGTTCATGTGCATTAGATGGCTTCATACTGCCGCCATACTGAATTATCATAGTTTCAGCAACATCAGTACCAAACAATCCTTCTACCATGCCGCGAATAAATCCACACATTTCTTCTGCCTGCTCGGGAGATGCTGTCTTGCCAGTACCAATCGCCCAGATTGGCTCATGAAGCAATTACAATTTGCGAAACCTCCTCAGGTGTAAGTCCATTTTAAATCTTCGGTTATCTGTCCGCTAACGAATAACATTGCAGTCCCAGCTTCTCTAACCTCTAAACTTTCTCCAACACATAGAATCAGAGTAATACCTGCCGCAAGAAGTGCTTGTAGCTTACGATTAACCGTTCCGTCTGTCTCAGCAAAATATTCTCGTCTTTCCGAATGTCCTACAACACAGATATCTACACCTAATTCTTGTAGCATCGGAACAGAAATTTCTCCCGTATAAGCACCGCTCTTTTCGAAATGCACGTTCTGTGCACCTACTTTTATTCCTGTACCTTCAAACTCACTTTTTAATGATTGAAGTTGTGTGAAAGGCGCTATAATAGCAAGCTGCTCTGGATGTTCAATCTGCTCACCTTTTTAACTTTTCAGCAAAGACTTTCCTTCAGCAATTGATTTATTCATCTTCCAATTGCCAGCGATTAAAAATTTTTTCATCTTAATATCCTATCCTTAAAATTATTTATCACTTAGGCAAGCGATTCCTGGGAGTTCTTTTCCCTCTAGAAATTCTAGACTTGCTCCACCACCAGTAGATATATGTGTCATTCTATCAACTAGAGCAAACGATGATACAGCAGCTGCAGGATCACCGCCACCGATAATAGTTGTAGCACTGCTTGAAGCAAGGCATTCACGCAACGGCCTTAGTACCAGATGCGAGATGTAGGCATTTCAAATACACCCATCGGTCCATTCCAGACAATGGTCTTGCACTTCTCAAGTTCACTGCAATATAACTGTTCGGACGCTGGGCCTATATCCATACCCATCATATCATCAGGAATTTCTGAAACACTGTAAACGCCATGGTATGAGTCATTTGAAAACTCTTTTGCAGCCACAACATCTACAGGAAGTATAAACAACACCCTTTGCATCAGCTTCTGCCTTTATCTTACCAATAAGTTCATAACCTTCCTCATCGAAGATAGATTTTTCCAATACTATATCCTTCAGCTTTAAGGAATGTGTAAACCATTCCACCGCCTATGAATAGATAATCCACCTTATCAAGTAGATTTATTATTACTGGAATTTTGTCCTTTACCTTGGCACCACCCATTATTGCAGCCAATGGTCTTTCAGGTGATTCGATAGCGGCTCCAAGGAACTTAAGTTCCTTTTTCAATCAGAAACCAGACACCGCAGGGATATAGTCAGCAATACCCGTAGTTGAGGCATGTGCTCTATGTGCAGTACCAAAAAGCTTCTTGTACAAAAACTGTCGCCTAGAGATGCTAGAGCCTTTGCAAATTCAGGTTCGTTCTTTGTCTCTTCATTTCTGTATCTAACGTTCTCAAGTAGAGCAACATCTGACGGTTCTAGGCTCTTGACAGATTCGGAAACAGAATCGTCAACAACTACATCTGATTTAAAGAATTTAACTCCTAAGCCAAGCTTTTCGCCGAGTCTATCTGCAATGGAGCTAACGAAAATTCAGGATTAGGCTCCCCTTAGGTCTTCAAGATGCGATAGGATAATAACTTTTTGCTCCTGATGCGAAGATAGTTTATAGTAGGGAGCGCTGCTACGATTCTCGTATCATCGCTGATTTTCCCATCTGAAAACGGGACATTAAAATCACACCTTACTATTGCTGTTTTCCCAGCCCACTCAATGTCCCTAATTGTCTTCTTCATATCGTGCACCTCACTTGTACAAAAATAAATGATATGCCGCGCAAAAAAGCACGGCATCATATGATTATATTAATTATTTATTATCAACCTTACCCATGTGCTGAATGAGTCTAAGAAGCTGAACGCTGTATCCATATTCATTGTCATAGAACATGATAAATTTGAAGAACTTATCGTTTAGCTCGATACCCTCTCTTGCATCGTAGATGCAAGTGCACGGATCGCCGATAAAGTCGCACGATACAACTTCATCATCAACGTATTCGATGATTCCTTTGAACTCGTTCTCAGAAGCTTCCCTTCACCTTTGCATATCTCTTCATAGAAGCAGAGTTTTTAAGAATCAGATTAAGGTCAATTACAGACACGTTGGCTGTTGGTACACGGTATGCCTTACCAGTTAGCTTTCCTTCAAGTTGGAATTACAAGTGATACAGCCTTAGCTGCACCTGTTGTTGTAGGGATTATGTTGTGAAAACAGATCTCCCTGTTCTCCAGTCCTTCATGGATCTTGCATCTACAACCTTCTGCTTAGCTGTCGCAGCATGGATTGTGGACATAAGGCCCTGATCAATGCCCCAGTTATCATTGATAACCTTACAGAGAGGTGCTAGACAATTTGTAGTACAAGATGCATTTGAAACTACATTAACATTGCTATCATACTCATCATGGTTAACACCGTAAACGAATGTAGGTGTTGCCTTATCTTTTGCAGGAGCAGAAATAATTACTTTCTTAGCACCAGCTTCGATGTGCGCCTGAGCTTTCTCAGTTGTGTTGTAAGCACCAGTACCTTCTACGATGTACTCAGCTCCACACTCTCCCCAAGGAATGTTCTTAGCGTCATCTTCCATATATACCGGAATCTTTTTGCCATTTACAACGATTCCATTTTCATACTTCTCAACAGTTCCTGGGAATCTGCCGAAAGTAGAATCGTATTTGAGCATATAGACGATATAATCTAGATCGGAGTTACGCCAGTTAATACCTACAATTTCGATATCTTCCATATCAAGAGCTGCTCTCATCACGACTCTTGAAATTCTTCCGAATCCGCTAATACCGACTTTAATCATTTTTTCCTCCTTAACATTCGAAAAAGATAGCCATTACCTTAAATAATGCTACAGAAGCTCAGGGAATCCGTTCTGACGGAGAGCTTCAAACAATACTATGTTGACTGAATTAGATAGGTTTAGAGATCTTAATCTAGTATCCTCACTCATTGGAATCCTGATCGCTGTATCATGATGACGACTTATCAAATCTTTTGGAAGACCTTTCGTCTCCCTTCCAAATAAGAACATGTCTCCGTCATGATACTCGAAATCCGTATATTTGTTTTTCACCATGAGTAGTTGCCAGAAAGAGTCTCGCATCGTCATATAGCGATAGAAATGCTTCTGAGACTATCATGCACAGCTAAATCTACGTACTTCCAGTAATCGAGGTCCAGCTCTACGAACCGCCTTTTCATCGATATTAAACCCTAATGGTTTAATTAGATGAAGCTTAGTGTTAGTAGCCGCGCAGGTTCTAGCAATATTACCAGTATTCTGCGGTATTTCTGGTTCAACTAGGACTACATGTAAAGACAAAGTTATCTCCTTAAAAACTAAAACTTTCAACAAAAATATAATATCAGTTAGATGTTGTATTTTCAATAATGCAATTCTAAAATTATTTTTGATTATATCTACATAGATCTCCTATACAGCAGCTATCACACTTGGGATTTCTTGCTGTACAGCACTGTCTACCATGAAAAATCAATACGTGATGCATATGCCGACCATCTATTCTCAGGGATTATCTTCATGAGAGCCTTTTCGGTTTTCAAAACGTTGTCTTCTGTAACTAGACCGATTCTATTAGAAACTCTAAATACGTGCGTATCTACTGCTATATGCGGTTCACCGAATCCTACAGACATAATGACATTTGCAGTCTTGCGCCCAACGCCTGGTAACTTTTGAAGCTCTACAAAATCTTGAGGTACTTCGCCCCCATAGAATTCGCATAGCATTTTACCAATTCCTACTAGACTTTTGGCTTTGTTCTTATATAATCCCAGAGTCTTAATCATCTCCTCTACATCTTTAATATCTGCTTCAGCTAGCTGACTTGGCTCTACATAAGTGCTGAACAATTTTAGGGTGTTACTTTATTTACACTTGCATCCGTTGTCTGAGCAGATAGTACTACCGCAAGAAGCAGGGTGGAATATTGAATCATGATGCAGCGCGCAATCAGCATCAGGATAAGCTGATTCAAGCTTATCTAATACAGTCTTAACTTCATCTTTACTCTTAAAAATAATTCTTTTGCCATACGTTTTTCATATTGTTTCCTTTTTGTTTTCCTTTATTTTTCAGACACTTTTTATTCATTGACTTTATGCATACTTTAATTATAATTGTATACATGAGTACAGCTATTAAAATTGTATACTCTATTATAAATGTGTAATCATTGGAGGTAATCATGGTAATGAACACAAAACTTGAGAGTAACCAGCCACTATCAAACAGTCTATTTGTACAGATTCAGAAAGATATTCTGAGTGGCAAAATCCCGGCTAACTCCAAGCTTACGGAACAGGCAATTTGCAAGAAATATAATGTTAGCAGAACACCAGTACGCGAAGCATTTAGGCAGCTAGAATCAGATGGTTTAATCGAAAACATACCAAATCGCGGGGCATATGTTATCGGATTATCTAGCCGCGATATCTCAGACCTTTTTGACCTAAGAAGAACATTTTGAAGTTCAGGCTGTTGGTGGGCAATTGAGCGTATGACCGATGATGAAGTTGAGACACTGAAAGAGAATATCGAGTTTATGGAGTTCTATACTCTTAAAAATGACGTTGATAAAGTTCTTCAGTTCAACTCTTCATTCCATAATATAATATATAAGGGAACTAAAAACAGGATGCTCTACCTGACACTCTCAACTTACCAGACTTACCTAAAACATTCTGCCCCTGCTAAGACATTTCTCAGATGATTATCTCAAAACCATCCTCGAAGAACTACAAAGCTATTTTTGAAGCCTTTGAAACTAAGAATATTGCTGCTGGCAAGAACGCCATGGAGTATCACATGAAGCAGAGTAAGCTGCGCAGAATGTCACACCTTTTTTAAAACAACATATCAATGCGATAGTATCTTTAACAGTGATGTCTAATGATACTACCGCATTTTTATTTCTAAATTAATCCTGTTTATTTGAGCTTATGCTCTATCCAGCCAATTATATCCTTTATAACTTGTTGCTTTGCAGCTATCATGCAAAAATGTCATGATAGCAATCCTTATATAATTTATACGAAACCTCGTTATGTCCCTTTGAGTTTAGCATATTAGCAATTCTCATCACAGAACTACCACAATTACCTCTCTGATCTTTTCAGCTCCTGCCAGTATGTATATTGGAATATCTGGCAATCTTTCAATACCATTCTTTCCTTTAAGCTGTTCTATAACCTAATTATCTCCCTATATGCCGACGCTGTGAGCATAAAACCGCAGTTTTTCATCATCTACGTAGCATTTCACTTCCTCTTCATCACTACTTAGCCAGTAAAAATCATTATAAGGTGAAGATCCTGCTAGTTTTCCAGTCTGATACATCGTGTTATGAACACTTTCAGATATGGAGTTAAAACCTTTTCTCTTTATATGATTATTTGCATTTATTTTGATGAGACTAAGTGCTGCAGGAATCTCTAGATTTTCCATTGAAATTAGCATCGAAACGTCACCATACTCGATTGTATAAAGTTCACAAAGCATTGCCCCCAAAAGCCAGCTCAATCAAGATTTTTAGGCACATCTTCTCCGACTTCAGATGAGACATATTCAAATAGTGATTTGATATCTGCTAGTAGATCTTTATAAGAGTTTTTGCGTAAACCAAAACATCCCCGATGCCCTTGTTTGCTCATACCATGCCCTATAAGGTCATTGCCACAAACGTAAAATCCAGCATCATGAAGAGCCGTTGCTAACTCTTTATAGCGAAGACTATGTTCACTTATGTCGTGCACTATCTGTACTACTGCACGCGGATGAGCACACGTGTATTTGAAAGAAACAACTTGCCCCTCTTTATTCGCCGCTCTTCTATATATGTCCCTGTATTCTCCCATTTGTCCCCCTTACTACACTGTGCCCATAATATTTCGGAAATACTTTTTATCTACTATTTGATAATTAGCAAAATATCAAATTGAAATTAACACCTATATATTCAAGTATAACATAAGAGATAGGTGCAAATGAAACACCTATCTCTATGCATATGCCCTTATTAACTTTTTTTGATACCTTCGCTTATATTTTTTTAGCGAACTTGGAAACAAGACCGTCATCTGATGTTGTTATTTCGATAGTTTGACCATCATTAACCTTGCTTGAGATAATCATCTCTGCAATCTGGTTTTCAAAGGCTCTTCTGTACAAACCTCTTTTACAGGTCTAGCACCGAATTCCTCATCATATGACTCTTTTTGCTATATATCTTCAGTGCTTCTTCAGTCAGTTTTTAGACCAATCCCACGTTCTTCTAGCCTCTTAACAAGCGACTTTATAGTTAAATCTACAATTTTCTCGATTTCATCAAGAAAGTGATTTGAATACAACTATATCGTCAATTCTGTTAAGAAATTCAGGTCTAAAGAATGACTTTAGCTGAGATTCAGGTAGGTTTGAAGTCATGATGATAATCGTATTCTTGAAGTCAACAGTACGTCCTTGGTTTGTCTGTCAATCGTCCATCATCAAGAAGCTGTAACAGTATATTAAATACATCTGGATGTGCCTTCTCGATTTCATCGAATAGAATAACACTATACGGTTTTCTTCTTACAGCTTCCGTGAGTTGCCCGCCCTCATCGTAACCTACATAACCAGGAGGCGAACCAACTAACCTTGACACTGTATGCTTCTCCATGTACTCAGACATGTCGATTCTTATTAAATTTTTTTCTCAGTGTCGAAGAGTGTTTCAGTAAGCGCCTTTGCAAGCTCAGTCTTTCCTACACCTGTTGGTCCTAGAAAATAAATGAACCAACTGGACGACTCTCATTTTTAAGATAAGCTCTAGCCCTTAAAATTGCCTCTGAGACCGCAGTAACACCCTCGTCCTGACCTATTACCCTCTTATGAAGAATATCCCCGAGTTGAAGTAATTTTTTCGCGCTCTGATTCTGCTAGCTTACTTACTGGAATTCCAGTCCACTCAGAATTACAGCCTGGATTTCTTCTTCACCAACTTCTTCTCTAAACATTCTGCTTTCATTTGCCTGTTCAGTTTTATTTTTTTGAGCTCTTCAATCTCCTTCTCAAGGTTTGGCAAATCACCATATTTGAGTTTAGCCAGCTTTTTCTAGATTGTATTCACGTTCAGCAGTTTCTATCTTATGACGAAGTTCATCTAGCTCTAACTTCTTATTCTTGAGCTCCTGAATCATATTCTTTTCATTAGACCACTTAGCTGTTAATTCATCGTTTTTCAGTCTTGAGGTTAGCAAGCTCTTCGCTAATGGCATCGAGTCTACTCTTACTTGCCTTATCATCTTCTTTTTGATAATGCTTGCTTCTCAATCTCTAACTGCATTATCTTACGCGAAATCTGATCGAGGTCTGAAGGCATGCTATCAATCTCGGTTCTGATTCTAGCCGCTGCCTCATCCATAAGATCATAAGCTTTTATCAGGTAAATAACGATCGCTAATATATCTATTTGAAAGCGTTGCACAAGCAATTAAAAGCATTATCAGTGATTCTAACACCATGATGAATCTCGAACTTCTCCTTGAGACCTCTTAGTATAGAGATAGTATCCTCAACAGAAGGTTCATCGACCATAACCTTCTGGAATCGTCTCTCCAAAGCAGCATCAGTCTCGATGTATTTTCTGTACTCGTCAAGTGTTGTCGCACCAATGCAATGTAGCTCTCCTCTTGCAAGCTTAGGCTTTAGTAGATTACCTGCATCCATAGACCCTTCTGTCCTGCCAGCACCAACTATAGTGTAGATCTCATCGATAAAAAGAATGATTCTACCATCCGACTTATCTATCTCATTAAGTACTGCCTTTGGGACGCTCCTCAAACTCACCTCTATGCTTTGCACCTGCAATAAGAGATCCCATATCAGTGAAAAGATTGTTTTACCCTTAAGACCATCTGGAACGTCTCCATTTACGATTCGCTGTGCAAGTCCTTCTACAACTGCAGTTTTACCTACTCCTGGCTGACCAATCAGTACTGGATTATTCTTAGTTCTTCTGGAAAGAATTTCAATGGCTCTTCTGATTTCGAGATCTCTACCTATAATAGGATCGAGCTTTCCTTTTCTAGCTGCTTCAACCAGATGCATGCCGTATTTATTTAAAGCATCATACGTATCCTCTGGGTTCTGACTCGTAACTCTCTGATTACCTCTAACCATAGTAAGTGCTTTCATAAATTCATCTCTATTAATGCCGTACTTAGTCATAATTCTATGAACATCTTGATTGCTAGAATCAAGAATTGCTAAATACAGATGTTCAACACTTACATACTCATCTTTAAAAATCAGATGTAATTTGCTCTGCCTTAGTTAATACATTATTTAACTCTGGACTCATGTAAATTTGAGAAGCTGCTCCAGAAACTTTAGGTAATTTTTCTAGAGAAGACTCTAAATCAGCTTTAAGAGCTCTCACGTCCACATTCATCGCTTCTAAAAGTTTGGGAATAAGCCCCTCGTTATCACTTATTATTGCATAATGGACATGAATAATCTCAAGCTGCTGGTGTCCATATGAGATTAGCTATACTTTGCGATTCGAGAATGGCACCTTGCATTTTCTGTGTATATCTTTCAATATTCATTTGCCTTCCTCCTTAATTAATCAATTTATTATAAGCTCAGCATTTACTTACATAATAAATTTAGCACTCGTCTGTGACGAGTGCTAATAATGTGTGATGATTGTGTGAAGATTCTTATTTTTAAAATGGTCCTCACCATAATATCCTGATATACGCAACTTAATAAATTAGCTAAGCTAAAAATAATACCATTTAGAAGAGCCGTATAGATACTGCTGGTCAGTGGATGTAGTATCTTGTTAACGAATCAAAAAGAAGCATGAGTAGCAAAATAACCCCTCCGTACTGGTAAACTGCTGAATACCAGCTCGTCTTTTTTTAAGGTTAAATAGCTCAGTAATTAGTCCAAATCCATCTAGTGGTGGAACGGGAATCAAGTTAAATACCATAAGCGTAATATTGACCATTACGACATATAAAAAAATGTCTTGATAATTAAGCCCTGAATAGAATCACTCAGAACCGCTTCTCTCCCCCATGTACTAATTGCAAATCGTGTTATGATAGAAAACACAATTGCAATTATAAAAGTTCATCATTACACCAGCGACTGAAACTATAAACTCGTTAAATCTTGGGTGCTTATAATATCTATTGTCAATCTGAACAGGTATTCCCCAGCCAAATCCACAGAATATCAATGCCGCAAAGCCAAATGGATCGATATGTTTTACTGGATTAACCGTAAGTCTCCCTTGTATTTTTGGGTGTTGGATGCTCCAAATGCATTCGATGCCAAAGCATGTGCAAACTCATGGAAAGAAGTCCTACAATAATACCTGGCAGTGTCAGCAACATATCAAAAGAAATATGTCTTTGGATCGCTAGTCCGCCATCCAGAAAGTTAGTCACTAGGAGTAAAATTAAAATAATTCCTGGTCCTGAGCGAAGTATATTTTTTAGATTATCTTTCATACTACATCCCTAATTATGCAAGTATTCCATCAATACTGAATGTCTTGCAATCGGTAATTTTAACATCGACAAGCTGACCAATGATATCCCTGCCTGACGATATATTTACTAGTTTAAACCCATCTGTTCTACCTGAATATGACTTATCATTCTTGCGGCTAGCACCATCTACAAGAACCTGTACAGTGCTATCTGCAAGTTGCAAATTCTTTTCCAAAGAATACTTATTTACAACTTCATTTAGTCGTTCAAACCTCTCGTGTTTAATGTCATAAGGAATCTGATCATTAAATCCAGCCGCAGGAGTTCCCTCTCTAGGCGAATAGATAAATGTAAATGCCGAATCATATCCCACATACTCGACAAGTGAAAGTGTTTCTTTAAACTCTTCCTCTGTCTCGCCTGGAAAGCCAACGATTATATCAGTAGTGATAGCAATCTCTGGACAGGCATCTTTAGCTTGTCAATGATATCGATATACCTCTCTCTATCATATCTTCGGTTCATACGCTTTAAAACCGTGCTACTACCAGACTGCACAGGCAAGTGTATGTGCTTGCATAGCTTTTCACAAGTTCTGTAGCAATCAATTAACTCATCAGAAAGATCTTTAGGATTTGAAGTCATAAACCTGATTCGCTCAAGTCCTTCAATTTTGTTGATTTCCTTTACTAGAGCAGGGAATGTATTTCCTTCATCATCTATAAACGAATTGACATTTTGACCGAGCAACATAACCTCGATTACACCATCTGATGCCAGCTTCCTTACTTCCTTAACTACGTCATCAAGTGATCGGCTCTTCTCCCTTCCTCGTGTGTACGGAACTATACAGTATGTGCAAAAGTTATTACATCCATACGTGATATTTACGAGAGCCTTGTGCTTATGTAGTCTCTTAGAGTCCTTCTCATCTGGTACAACAGTGCTATTTGCAGTGATTGAAAATTGCTTCTTACCTGTGGTTATTCTGTCGTTAAGTAGCTTTGGAAAATCGCCAATAGTCTGGGTCCCGAACACTACATCTACCCAAGCAAAGCTCTTCTTAATCTCCTCTTGAACACGTGGCTGCTGTGGCATACAACCACAAACACATACTATTCTCGTATCTTTGTTCTCATCGCGCCTTTTTTTAAACTGTCCAAGCATCCCATAAAATCTCTTATCAGCATGCTCACGAACGCTACACGTGTTAAGAACAACTACATCAGCCTTATACGGATTTTCTGTTAATTCATATCCCATGCCTTCAAGCATCCCCGCAACATTCTCGGAGTCATGCTCATTCATCTGGCAACCAAAAGTTATAATGTGATATTTCTTCATCTACTATTTATTCTCTTGCTTCCTATCTCTATTCATCAGCATTTCAACAGCATCTCGTGGGTTTAGTTTGCCATCGATTACAGATTTGATAGCATTAGTAATCGGCATGTCAACCTTGAGTTTTTTAGCAAGCTTGCTCGCTGCTTCAACCGTGTAAAATCCTTCAACTGTCGTCTTAATCTCAGCAACTGCTTCTTCTGGCGTCATGCCACCACCGATTAGAAGACCGCATCGTCTATTTCGCGATAAATCAGATGAGCATGTAACCATAAGATCTCCGATTCCTGAAAGGCCTGCAAAAGTCTCGCTTTTTGCCCCCATGGCTTCTCCGAGCCTTGAGATTTCGTGAATTCCCCTGGTCATGAGAGCTGCCTTAGAGTTATCACCAAAGTTCATACCGTCAATGTCTAGGGTACCAAGAGCTATTACGTTTTTAAGAGCCCCACCGAGTTCTACACCGATAATATCACTACTTGTGTACACTCTAAACGTATTGCTCATCATTATATTCTGAATTTCTATTGCTGCTTTTTCATCAGATGATGCTGCAACAACAGTAGTTGGATAGTTGCGAACAATCTCTTCAGCATGTGAAGGTCCCGAAACAGCAACATACTTATTCTTCAGAAATTTCTTTGCAATCTGAGACATGGTCTTGAGAGACTTATTCTCGATTCCCTTTGCTAAATTAACAATGATAGCATTTTTATCAATATACTTCTTATTCTTCTCAAGAAGCTTCCAAACTGCTGTGCAGGAATAGCAAAAATGATGATATCCCTCTTTCCAACTGCAGTTCTAACATTAGATGTGAATCTAAGCTTGTCATGCAGGATAGCACCAGGTAAATATTTCTCGTTAACTCTGCTCTCGCGAATCTTGTTGATATCGTCTTTATTACGTCCGTATATCGTTACACGGTGTCCATTATATGCTATAACATTTTGCAATAGCAGTACCAAAGCTACCATTACCAATTACAGACACAACTCTCTTTTTCATCAGTTTTGAGTTTAGGCATTTTAACATCATTGTAATAGTCAACAGGTTCATCTGCTACCTCAATCTTATTATGTTCAATTGCAGTTGCTTCGTTAACAAGCTCATTCTTAAAACCAGCAGCCATAATATCGTCTTCGGTTGTAGCATCAATAACTTCATCTGAAGATTCTTCAGGCTTAGTTTCTTCTGGACTAGTTTCAGATCTTTCAGCTGCTTTTTCTACTACATTATTATTTTTCAGAAACCGCAGAACAATCAGTCTCTATTTTTTCTGAATTCTCTGCATCATCTAGCTGATCTCTAAGCTTTTTTATTTTAGATCTGATGCTCAGCTCTTTCTCCTCACCCTTCATAAGCCTCTTAATGTTACCACGGTGAGTAAATATAATTACGAAAGTCATGAACACGGCAATCGGTATGGCTTTCGGATAGTAATAAAAGCATCAAAAGTGGATACATCATTGCAGCGAGTATTGATCAAAGCGACATCTTCTTAGATATAGCCGCAACTACAATTGCAATCAAAAGCAGCTGCGAACATACTCGGCAATTGATGGCCATTGCAGCTCCGAAATGTTGCCACACCTTTTCACCCCTTAAACTTAAAGACAACCGGATAAATATGTCCTATAACCACAGCCGCAAATGCTAGCATTGCTCCAAGGTTATTAAAATTGCCCTGAGCGATCGAAACTGCAATAAATCCCTTAAATACATCTATCAGCAAAGTGCATATTGCAGCCTTAGTTCCAAGAACTCTTAGAACGTTGGTTGTTCCAGCGTTTCCACTCCCCCGCCTTCTTGATATCAATTCCATAGAAGCGCGCAATTAGAGTAGCTGGAGATATATTTCCTATGAAATATGCAACAATTACCATGATGATAAGTGGTAAATACTTCATTATTGTTCTCCCTTTCTCATTGAATAAGAATTTGATAGGTGTTCCTTCAAATTCATATGCTTCACGTAACTTATTCTCTAGGTATCTTGAATACGAAAAATGCATAAGCTCACGTGAGTTTATATTGAATGAAAATAGCGGTGGTCTTGAGCCAATTTGACTAGCATAGTAAATCTTGAGACGTTTACCTTTATCTGACGGTGGCTGTCTCATCATCACAGCATCTTCAATTACGCTATTAAGTTTTCCTGTGGTTATTCTTCTTGATCTAATATCTTCAATCTTAGCAGCCTTGTCGATAATATCGAAAATTCGCTTCTTCTCAAGAACAGACGCGAAAATAATAGGAGCGTACGACACGAACTGCAAATCTGCCCTCAGTGTGCGCTCGTAATCCCTCATTGTATTAGTCTCTTTAGCAACAAGATCCCACTTATTGACTACTATCATCAGTCCTTTACCAGCTTCATGAGCGATACCAAGAATTTTCTTATCCTGTTCAGTAAGTCCTTCTGCTGCATCAATCATCATGATACAGATATCGCATCTTTCAACAGACGTAACTGCCCTAATAACACTGAAGTGTTCAATCGAATCATTTACTTTGCTCTTACGTCTAAGACCAGCGGTATCTATAAGTGTATATTCACGATCCTTATACGTAAAAGGCGTATCGATAGAATCGCGAGTTGTTCCGGCAATCGGCGATACGATTACGCGCTTCTCGTTAGTAAGTGCATTTACAAGGGAAGATTTTCCTACGTTTGGCTTTCCTATAATAGCAATCTTAGTAGACTCTTCGTAACCGTAAATCTCATCTGGAAAACCTGCAACTATTGCATCTAGCAGATCAGCTATATTAAGCATGTTAACAGAGCTGATTGCAATAGGTTCACCTAACCCCAGCTCATAGAAATCATAGATATTATCGCCGTACTTGGTTGGGTTATCGACCTTGTTTACTACTAATATGATTTCCTTTCCTGTTCTCCTTAAGATATTGGCAACGTCGTGGTCTGCAGAAGTCAAGCCTTCTTTACCATCCACCATGAATACAATAACATCTGCAAGTTCCATAGCTGTTACGGCCTGCTCTCTCATCTGAGAAAGTATAACGTCACTTGTATTGGCCTCGATACCACCAGTATCTACAATGGCAAACTCTCTGCCGTTCCATTCAGTTTCCGCATAGATTCTATCGCGTGTAACTCCAGGCGTATCCTGAACGATGGCTTTTCTCTCTCCAATTATTCTGTTAAAGAATGTAGATTTCCCTACGTTAGGCCTACCTACAACTGCGAGTATAGGTTTACTCATCGAAAATACCTCCTGCAAATTCCTGTGGGTTAAATTCCTTCAGGTCATGTATGCCTTCACCTACACCGATTAACTTGATCGGAAGATTGTATTCATCAGTTACAGTAATTGAAATTCCCCCTCTTGCCGTACCATCAAGCTTTGTAAGAACTATACCCGTAATATCAGCAATCTCTGAAAATTCTTTAGCCTGACTGATTGCATTTTTACCAGTCGTCGAGTCAAGCACTATAAGTGTCTCTCTCGATGCCTCAGGATACTCACGGCTGATGATTTTATCCATCTTCTCAAGTTCTTTCATAAGGTTGGTCTTATTCTGAAGCCTGCCTGCAGTATCACAAATTAGAACGTCTATATCATTTTGCCTTTGCAGACTGAACGGCATCATATATAACCGCAGCTGGATCGAGTACCTTCCTCATGGCGAATAACTCGAACACCTGAGCGACTTCCCCACTCTACAAGCTGGTCAGCGGCTGCTGCACGAAATGTGTCCGCAGCTGCTGGCAGAACTAGTTTGACCGCGCTCTTTAAAAAGATTAGCAAGCTTACCAATCGAGGTAGTCTTACCTCCACCATTAATACCGATCGTCAGGATTACGAGCGGATAATCAGTCGACAGTTTGTTTCTCTCGCCTTTATCAACAATCTCCGCTATTACATCTGCAAGTGCTTTCTTGATGTCTTGGCTTGGTTAGATACTTTGCGTTAATACGCTTCCTTAGCATATTCATTATCTTATCCGTCGTTTCGATACCAATATCCGATATTACAAAGGGACTCCTCGAGTTCCTCATAAAATTCCTCATCAATATTCGGATTACCTACAATTACATTAGTAACCTTTTTCTGTAAATTTTTCTGAATGTGCTTTTTATCCTTAAAAAGTCCCATCTTTATCCTTTCCAGTTAAAGCTGTAGCAGTTAGTCTATTCGCTTGAATACTCACTGGGGTCAAATCCATCTTCGAACTTAAGCGAAAGCACTCTGGAGATACCCTGCTCTGGCATTGTTACTCCATAGAGTACGTCAGCATGTTCCATAGTTGCCTTATGGTGAGTTATCAGTGCGAACTGTACATCTTCAAAACGTTTGAGGTAATTCGAAAACCTCTCAATATTAGCCTCATCAAGCGCCGCCTCTACCTCATCGAGAATACAGAATGGCGTTGGTTTTAGCCTTGATTACCGCAAACATCAGTGCAATAGCCGTAAGTGTCTTCTCACCACCTGACATCAGATTGAGATTCTTGAGCTTCTTACCTGGAGGCTGTGCAATAATCTCAATGCCTGATGATAACGGATCGAATTCATCTTCGAGTCTAAGTTCAGCGTGACCGCCACCGAACAATTCTCTGAAGCTGTGTTCAAAGTTAATTACAACCTTATCGAAATTCTCTTTGAATTTATCTCTTATATTGCGCTCCATGTTTTGTAATAATCGATCGAGGTTCCTTCATAGCCGTAGAAATATCGTTCTCCTGAGCTGTCATAAACTCATATCTCTTGCTCACCGACTTATACTCTTCAATAGATGATATATTTACATCACC
>BNJS01002084.1_pt1 | contig 42506 bp, 45 predicted proteins | sample 8540461 | NCBI WGS metagenome assembly BNJS01 (sample SAMD00202454, study PRJDB9452) | human saliva metagenome | isolation source: human saliva | place: Japan
CAAAATGCCTGTCTGAACGAGCACTTCTTGTGCTAATTTTTGATTGAAATCGTCATAGAAGTCTGATGCCATATCAGGCTTGGCTGCCCCTGTAAAGGCTGGACGATTGCCTTTCTTAGTATCCGCAAAGAGGGTAAACTGAGAAATAGAGAGGACTTCTCCTTCAATATCTTTGACAGACAGGTTCATCTTGCCTTCTGCGTCTGAAAAAATCCGCATATTGACAAGCTTTCTCACGGCATAGTCCAAATCTTCCTCTTGGTCCTCTGGTCCAACACCAACCAGCAATAAGAGTCCCTGATTGATTTTCCCCTGAACCTGACCTTCGATACTCACTTGGGCTTTTTTTAACCCGTTGGATAATGATTTTTCATAATAGCCTTTCTAGTAAGAGCTAGGACAATTAGCCGTTGGTCCGTTTGACAGAGTAAACTTCTGGCACACTCTTAATCTTGTCCACAACCGTAGTCAGCGTCGAAAGGTTAGCAATTCCAAAGGACACATGGATATTGGCAAATTTCATATCCTTGGTTGGCTGAGCGTTGACTGTTGAGATATTCTTGGTTGTATTTGAGAGGACTTGCAACACATCGTTTAAGAGGCCTGTACGGTTGAGGCCATAAATATCGATATGGGCCATATACTCCTTATTTGAATTTAAATACTGGTCTTCCCATTCCACATCAAGGAGACGTTGCTCATAGTTTTCTTGGGCGCGCAGGTTCATACAGTCCACACGGTGAATAGCTACACCACGCCCCTTGGTGATATAGCCGACAATATCGTCACCAGGAACTGGATTACAACACTTAGCAATCCGCACTAGGAGACCTGAAGCACCTTCAATGACCACACCACCCTCATGCTTAACCTTGAGGGTTTCTTTGTTTTCAACCTTGACCTCGCCGCCTTTGACAAGTTCTTCTGCCTCCGCCTTGGCCTTGGCACGTTCTTCCTCACGGCGTTCCTTTTCAGTCAGACGATTAAAGACAGTAATAGCTCCAATTTCTCCAAAACCAATAGCCGCAAAGAGGGATTCTTCTGTCTTGTAGCTGGTCTTTTGCAGAACTTGGTCCATATGGCGCTTGTCCATAAATTTATTGGCCACATAGCCATTTTCTTGGAACTGGGCCATCAACATCTCACGACCCTTGTTAACAGACAATTCCTTGTCTTGGTTTTTAAAGAACTGACGAATCTTGTTACGAGCCTTGCTGGTCTTGACCATGTTGAGCCAGTCACGACTCGGTCCAAAGGAGTTGGGGTTGGTGACAATTTCAACCTGATCCCCTGTCTTGAGCTTGGTTGTCAGTGGAACCATTCGACCATTGACCTTGGCACCAGTTGCTTTTTCCCCGACTTTGGTATGGATTTCATAGGCAAAGTCAATCGGTCCTGAATCTTTTGGAAGGGAACGGACAGCTCCATCTGGGGTAAAGACGTAAATCTCCTCAGCCAGATAGTTTTCCTTGACAGAGTCCACAAATTCCTTAGCATCATCAGCCTGATCTTGGAGCTCCATCATCTCCTTGATCCAGTTCATTCCAATAGCAGATTCCTTGCTGTTGACTTGCCCCTTAATGCCTTTCTTATAAGCCCAGTGAGCCGCAACCCCGTACTCAGCCACCTCATGCATGGCCTTAGTTCGAATTTGGAATTCGATTGGCCCTTTTGGTCCATAAACAGTCGTATGGATAGACTGGTAACCATTGGCCTTGCGGTTAGCGATATAGTCTTTGAAACGACCAGGCATTGGCTTCCAAAGCTCATGCACGTAACCAAGCATGGCATAAACATCACTTTGGGTATCTAAAATACAACGAATGGCAATCAGGTCATAGATTTCCTCAAACCGTTTTCTCTTGTCCTGCATTTTGCGGAAAATCGAGTAAATATGTTTGGGACGACCGTAAATTTTCCCTTTTAGGTGACGATCTGTCGTATAGTCTTCTAGTTTCGTAACTACCTCATCCACCAAGGCTTCACGCTCTCTGCGTTTTTCCTTCATCATATGGGTAATCTTGTAAAACTCCGTTGGATTGAGATAACGGAAAGATAGGTCTTCCAATTCCCATTTGACACTGGAAATCCCCAAACGATGGGCAAGCGGGGCATAGATTTCCATAGTTTCTTTGGAAATGCGCTCCTGCTTGTCTTTTCTAAGGTGTTTCAGGGTCCTCATATTGTGCAAGCGGTCAGACAGTTTGACCAAGATAACGCGGATGTCCTCAGACATAGCCATGAGCATCTTGCGATGGTTTTCAGCCAGCTGCTCTTCGTGAGACTTGTATTTAACTTTACCAAGCTTAGTAACCCCATCTACGATTACCCGCACATCAGGACCAAACTCTCTTTCCAAATCATCCAAGGTCGCGTCTGTATCTTCCACCACATCATGCAAGAAACCACAAGCAACCGTTACGGCATCCAGCTTGAGTTTGGCTAAAATACTGCCACTTGGATAGGGTGAATGATATAAGGCTCGCCTGATTTACGATATTGACCACTATGGCATTCAACAGCATAGACCAAGGCTTTATGGACAAAATGAACATCCTCTTCCGTTAAATATTCTTTGGTTAAAGCGACAACTTCTTCGCCTGTTAAATTCACTTCTTTCGGCATTTCTACTCTCCAATTCTTCCTACCATTTTATCACTTTTTTAAGAATATGAAAACTAGAAAATTCCCTCTCAATCAATCCACATCTCAAAAAACACTGCCAGATTTCTCTAGCAGTGTTTTGATTTTCATTTATCTTAGTAAATTGTTCTTTCAGTTTCTACATCGAAGAAATGTGCTTTGTTCAAGTCAAATCCAAGTTCAACTGTTGCACCTGTTTGCAAGTAGTCACGAGCATCAACTTTAGCAACGAATTCATCTTTACCAACTTGGCAGTAAAGGTGAGATTCTGAACCAAGCAATTCTGATACAGAGATAGTAGCTTTTACAACTGATTCTGGGAATGTTTCAAGGAAAGCAGGTTCTGCATTCACATCTTCTGGACGAATACCGAAGATTAATTCTTTACCTTCATAGCCTTTTTCACGAAGAACTTTCAATGCTCCTTCTGGCACTTTTAAACGGAAACCGTCAGAAACAATTTCGCTACCAACCAGTTTCACGTTGATGAAGTTCATAGCTGGACTTCCGATGAATCCTGCAACGAATTTGTTAACTGGGTTTTTGTAAACTTCTTGAGGAGAACCGATTTGTTCTACACGTCCGATAGTACCTGTACCAGCAGGGTTCTTAGTTGCTGACATGATGACGATACGGTCTGCAAGTGTCATCGCTTCTGTTTGGTCGTGAGTTACGTAGATAGTTGTAGCCCCGATACGACGGTGAATTTTAGCGATTTCAGCACGCATTGATACACGAAGTTTGGCATCCAAGTTTGACAAAGGCTCGTCCATCAAGAATACTTTTGCGTCACGGACGATCGCACGACCCATGGCAACACGTTGACGTTGACCACCTGAAAGGTCAGCTGGTTTACGTTCCAAGAATTCTTTCAATCCAAGGATTTCAGCTGCTTCTTGCACACGTTTGTCGATGTCTTCCTTGCTGTATTTACGCAATTTCAAACCGAAAGCCATGTTATCATAAACAGTCATGTGTGGGTAAAGAGCGTAGTTTTGGAATACCATGGCGATGTCACGGTCTTTTGGAGCTACGTCGTTGACAACCACGCCATCGATAGATGCAGTACCTTCTGTGATGTCTTCAAGACCAGCAATCATACGAAGAGTAGTTGATTTACCACATCCTGAAGGACCTACGAAAACGATAAATTCTTTGTCTTTGATGTCTAAGTTGAAGTCTTCAACTGAGTAGTGTTCGCTGTTTGGATATTTTTTTGTAAATGTTTTTTTAAGATTCAATTCTACCATGAGGTGAACTCCTTTTGTCTTTTGATAGTTTTATTATAGATGAAAACGCTTTACATTTCTATGGCAAGATGAACAAAAAAACAAAAAAGTTCTGTGCAACTTGCACAAAACTTTAGAGAATATCTGGTAAAATCAATTGATAACACAATGTCAGATCGGTCAACTCCTTCAACTGTAGCCCTGTCAATTCTTCCCACTTATCAATCTTGTATTGGAGAGAATTGCGGTGCAGATAGAGTTGCTGGGCTGTTTTAGTGAGAACAGCACTATTTTCCCAAAGAGAGAGAATGATTTCCTGAATCTGATCTTGATCCAAAATCATCTGGTGTAGACATTCCTTGATTGCCTTCAAGTCCACGAGTCTTTCTCCCATACTCCAAAGATAGAGCTGAGAAAAAGTATGAACACCTTGGTGACCCTGACGCCACCAAGTCTTAAACAAATCTCGCTCTGCTTTAATCAAGTCTGATAGGGCTTGATGTCCTGTCTGAGACCAAACCTGTCCTAACATGATAGATAGACGAAGTCCAAAGTCATATTCAACCGCTTCAATCGTATCACTTAAATAGCTCGTACAGAGGTGTATTTGTCTTGGTGAAGCACGAAAACATAATCCTGAGCTCCGACCTGAATCACCGTCTGACAGTTAGGAAATAGGGTACGCATCATATCTAGCCAAGAAGCTAGATTTTCCTGCTGAAAATAGGAAAGATAACAATAAACCAACTGAATCTTTTTGAAAGCTTGCGGTGCTTGTCCCTTGCCCTCAACCAGATAAGAATACCAAGGATTGAGCGAACGAGCCTGCTCCTGCTGGGTCAAAAGGGCAACCAATTGCTTTTCACGCTCGCTGAGCCCAGCTTCCTCCAGCAAAATCCACTGCTGAGAAGCTAAAGGGAGAGTGAGATAGCCCTCTTTCTCTGCTGGTTGGTCTGAAATCTGAGCCTCAGGAAACCAGTCTTGTAATTCTTTTACCATCATGTCCTAGCCCTCCACTTTTTGGATGCACCACGAAATCAAGCTCTCAAGACGTTCCAGATTTTCAGTCATATGGAGATAGCCCATGACTGCTTCAAAACCTGTGGACATGCGATAAGTCACCACATCGGCATTTTTAGCCTTGGTATGACTATTAGTATTGCGACCACGTTTGTAGATTTCTTCTTCTTTTTCCGTCAGGACTTGCTCCTCTAACATAAGGGAAATCAGGCGAGCCTGAGCTTTAGCCGACACATACTTGGTCGCTTCTTGATGGAGTTTATTGGGTTTGGTCATACCTTTGAGGATGAGGTGACGGCGAATATACATAGAATACACCGCATCCCCCTCAAAAGCTAACGCAATCCCGTTAATGAGATTGACATCAATCACGTGTCCACCTCACTCCATCTTTGGTGTCAAGGAGCTTAATCCCTTGAGCAGCCAATTGGTCACGGATCTGGTCCGCTGTCGCAAAGTCACGATTGGCACGCGCTTCTTGGCGTTTTTGAATCAAGGCTTCAATCTCTTCATCCAAAACTTCCTCGACAAAGACAATTCCAAAGACCTCTAACATAGCCGCAAGAGCTTTCTTAACCACTGTATCATAGTTACCTGAATTGATCCATTTAGCCATTTCAAAGACCACTGTGATACCGTTGGCAGAGTTGAAATCCTCATCCATAGCCGCTACAAACTTATCTTTAAAGGCTTGTAACTCTTGGGCGTCCACATTTCCTGTAAATGGTTGCTCGTAAGTATTCTTCAGATACTTAAGATTAGTCTCTGCATCGCGCACCGCTTTTTCCGTAAAGTTGATTGGCTTGCGGTAGTGTTGAGTCGCAAAGAAGAAACGAAGCACTTGCCCATCAAGAGTTTTAAGGGCATCGTGCACGGTGATAAAGTTCCCCAAAGACTTGGACATCTTGACATTGTCGATATTAACAAAACCATTGTGCATCCAGTAGTTGGCAAAGGTCTGACCTGTTTTGGCTTCTGACTGGGCAATTTCATTGGTGTGGTGTGGAAACTCTAGGTCGGCTCCGCCACCGTGGATATCAATGGTATCGCCCAAAATCTCTGTTGACATGACCGAACACTCAATATGCCAGCCCGGACGACCAGGTCCCCAAGGACTGTCCCAAGAAATCTCGCCTGGTTTGGCAGATTTCCATAGGGCAAAGTCTACAGGATTTTCCTTACGAGCTGTTTCTTCATCGGTACGACCTGAAGCACCCAGCTCCAAATCTTCCAAGGTTTTATTAGCCAATTTGGCATAGTTGTGAGATTTCCACACGGAAATAGACATCTCCTTGACTCTCGTAGGCAAAGCCTTTTTCAATCAAATCTTCCACAAAGCGGATGATGTCAGCCATAAACTCCACCACACGCGGATGGCGGGTCGCAGGTTTCACTCCCAAGGCTGTCACATCCTCACGAAAGGCAGCGATGTACTTGTCCGCAACCTCCTGAGGCGTGATACCTTCTTCCTTGGCACGGTTGATAATCTTATCATCTACATCCGTAAAATTGGAAATATAGGCAACCTCATACCCACGGTACTCAAAATAACGACGAATCGTATCAAAAGCTACCGTCGAACGGGCATTCCCCACGTGGATATAGTTATACACCGTTGGCCCACAAACATACATCTTAACTTTTCCGTCCTCAATCGGGACAAATTCTCTCAAATCACGAGACATGGTGTCATAGATTTTAATCATGCGATCCATTCCCTTCTCTATTTCTGACTTTTTCGGCTGAAAACCAGCTCTGCAAAAGGGCCAAATTGTCTGAGGCTATCCAGTTGGTAAAAGCGCTGCCCTTCCTCTTGGGTAAAGAGGGGAACCCCTTTTCCCAGGATAAGGGGCGCTATCTGAATAATGAGGTGGTCGAAAAGATCCGCATCCAAGAGCGGTCCTACCAAGGAATTACCACCAATCACAAAGACATTTTTGCCTTTGTCAATCTGGTGAACAAAGTCCACCACATCCCCAGCTACTGGCTGGTAATTGCTGACAGGCAGGTGCCTATCATGCGTAAAGACATAGTTTTCCGTAGCTTGATAAAAACTTTCTACATCTTGCAAATCTTGGATTTCCTCAAAGGTCCGCTTGCCCATGATGGTGATATCCATTTGCCTGTAAAAGTTATCATAGCCTGTATCCTCTACAGAACCAAGCTGATGCAACCAGTCTATCCTGTGCTGGCTGTCTGCCAAGTAGCCATCCATGGTGATACAGCCGTAAAAATACACTGCCATTCTTGTAGTTTCCTTTCTAGTTCTGCTTCGCCTTCACTTAGCGGGATAGACCCAGATGATTAGATCTAAGCTAATCAAAGTATTCAGCAAAATCCTTGCTGGACCAGAAAAATAAACCAGACAAGAGTAATTACAATTCGTACCTATTAGTAGAGAGTAGTTTCAATCCAAATCTCTAGCAATTACTAATGCTATCTCAAAGAAAGTCATAGCATCCGCTTTTCTATCCTCGCGTCTAGCATCCCATTCGTGATTTTGATGATCGACATAGTCAGCTGTGTAGAAAAATTGATAGACATTGGCTAGTCGATATTGGGCCCAGGCCATGATAGCTGAAGCTTCCATATCGACAACTCTAGCTCCTGCTGCTAGTCTTCGTTTGACCTTAGCAGCTGTCTCACGATAGAAGGCATCTGTGGTCCAAGACTTTGTTCGAATATGCTCAATGCCAGCTTTATCCAAGGCTTTTTCCATAGTTAAGAGTAGAGATTGCTCATAGGCTATTTCTTCACTTGCAGGAGCATAATGGTAACTTGTACCTTCATCACGTAGAGCTGATCTTGGTAGGATAATCTTATCTGCCTGAATAGACTGATCTAGAACTCCGCAAGAACCCAAAACAATAAAGTTCTTAAATCCTCTTGCCTTGAGTTCTTCTAAGAGTCCGACAACCACCGGGGCTCCAATCGTAGCTATAGCAACTGCTACCTTACTCCCATCTTTTTCATAGATATACCATGGAAATCTACCATTTAGATTGGTTAAATAGCCACCTTCATAAACATCTTCAAACTGCTTTACTCGTTCAACGATTTCTCCATTAAAAGATAAAATAATCGTGTCACAGATTTCTCCACCACCACGAATACTTCGATCAGTTGGTTCGATAACAGCAGGTACATTTTCGAATTCTTCTAATAACATTTTTCTATTCTTTCTCATTCAGATAAACTACCTGTGTCTGTTTGACAAAGCCGATTTTTTCATACAAGCGCTTGGCACCTACGTTGCTATCCTCTACTGCAATCTGAAATTCCTTATCATTTTGCTCAATCAGTTGGTTGACTAGAGATTTTGCTAAGTAGCTTCCATAGCCTTTTCCACGTTCAGGTTCAGATATTGCTAAACCGTAGAAGTAATTCGTATTAGTCGATAAATCTACCGTGCAAGTCCCAATAACCTGACCGTCTTTTAACAAAATATATAGGCGGCTTTCTGGATCTTTCAGAGCTTCAGCGACATATCTATCTACAACTTCTCTAGATTCATGCTCTTCTGAGAATGCCTGAAATTTTAACTGACTGATTTGCTCCTGATACGAACTATCTGCTAACAAAACTTCAAGATTAGAAACCTTTGCTAACGGATAAGGTCTTCTATCCTTACCTAACCAGGTTTCTGTATCCTCGTCCTCGACCAATCCCCAGTTGCTAACAAAATCAGAATGACGTTCTAGAAAAATACGTTCTGTCTGAAAAGTGACTGAATGAATAGGAAAAGAAGCTGTTTCTTTCTCAAAACTAGTAAATAATGCACGCGCAATTCCCTGACGGCGATGATTTGGATGAACCAGTATCGTCACTTCCACATCTTGGTCATCTGCATAGACAGTTAATAAACCAACAAGTTCGCCTTTCATAATAAAGGAAAAAGGCGGGCATGTTTGGATCAAAATTAAGCATGTTAGAGAGATAGGGATCACGATAGGTACCGTCATAGTTTTGGCAACAGTTAATTAGTTTTTTCGCCTCAGATAGCTCCTCTTGGCTTAACTTGTTTCTTGCTTGAATCATATAGGTACCCTCTACAAACCAGACGATCTGTGACTGGCTTCTTTAGCCTGCTCGAGTTTATTGACGTAGTACTCTCGTTTTTCTTCGACTTCGTGGATCGTCGGTTCGTCCTTCTGTCCATGAACTCGGACAATCTTGGCCGGAATACCGACAACCGTCACATCACTAGGTACATCTGCAACAACTACTGCTGCAGCACCGACCTTGGCATTTGCACCAATTTCTACAGGACCAATAACTTGGGCATGGGCAGATATAAGCGCTCCTTTGCGAACGGTAGGATGGCGTTTGCCACAGTCTTTCCCTGTTCCCCCAAGAGTCACCCCATGATAGAGGAGAACTCCCGTCTCAACGATAGCTGTCTCTCCAATCACCAGACCAGAACCGTGGTCGATAAAGACACCTGAATCAATCTGGGCACCTGGATGAATCTCAATCTGAGTCCAAAAGCGCCAGAACTGACTGTGCATACGAGCCAGTAGTTTGAAGCCATGCTTCCAGAGAAAATGCGAAAGACGGTGGGCCGCCAAGGCCTTGACACCTGGATAAGTCAGCAAAACCTCCAAAGTGGTGCGGGCCGCTGGATCATTTTCTTTTACGATATCAATGGTTTCGCGCCACCATCCCATACATTTCTCCTTTTCTTATTCTGAATCTTTTGGTGTTTCTGTAAATTCTTTCTTAGGTTTGTGATCCTTGTGATGACGTGGGCGGTGAGGACGCTCTGATTTTTCACCTTTTTCATCACGTTCAGGTTTTGGTGGACGAGGAAGAAGGGCTTTCATAGAAGCATCCACACGTCCTTTTTCATCAATCTTGATAACCTTAACATCAACTTCATCACCGATTGCTACCAAGTCTTCGACATTATTGGTACGCGTCCATGCCATCTCAGAGATATGAACAAGGGCATCTGTCTTATCAAAGAGGTTAACAAAGGCACCAAATTTCTCGATACGAACAACCTTAGCACGGTAAACTTCATCCACTTTGGCTTCACGAACCAAACCAGCAATAATCTCTTTAGCACGGTTGATAGCATCTTGGTCGCTAGAGTAGATAGATACATTTCCTTCTTCGTCGATATCAATCTTAACGCCTGTTTCAGCGATAATCTTGTCAATGGTTTCTCCACCCTTACCGATAACAATCTTAATCTTGTCCACATCAATCTTGATGGTATCAATTTTCGGAGCAGTTGGAGCCAATTCTGGACGAACTTCTGGAATGGTTGCTTCAATCACATCAAGAATTTCAAAACGGGCTTTCTTGGCTTGGGCAAGAGCCTCAGTCAAGATTTCCGCAGTGATTCCTTGAATTTTGATATCCATCTGAAGGGCTGTAATCCCGTCACGAGTACCTGCAACCTTGAAGTCCATGTCTCCAAAGTGGTCTTCCAAACCTTGAATATCTGTCAAGACTGTGTAATTATTCCCATCTGAGATAAGTCCCATGGCAATACCAGCTACTGGCGCCTTGATTGGCACACCACCAGCCATAAGAGCAAGAGTTCCTGCACAGATAGAAGCCTGAGAGGAAGAACCATTTGATTCCAAGACTTCTGCCACCAATCGGATAGCATATGGGAATTCCTCCAAACTTGGCAAGACTTGAGCAAGAGCACGCTCACCGAGAGCACCGTGACCAATTTCACGACGACCTGGCGCACCATAACGACCAGTTTCCCCTACAGAGTATTGTGGGAAGTTATAGTGGTGCATAAAGCGTTTCTTGTACTCTGGATCTAAACCATCGATGATTTGAGTTTCTCCCATTGGAGCCAAGGTCAAGACTGAAAGGGCCTGAGTTTGTCCACGAGTAAAGAGACCTGAACCGTGCACACGAGGAAGGAAGTCAACAACCGCATCCAAAGGACGGATTTCATCGACCTTACGACCATCAGGACGTACCTTGTCTTCTGTGATCAAACGACGCACTTCAGCGTGTTCCATTTGTTCCAAGATTTCAGCCACATCACGCATGATACGGTCAAATTCTTCGTGGTCTGCATATTTTTCTTCGTAAACGGCAGTAACTTGGTCCTTAACTGCTTGAGTTGCAGCTTCACGTGCCAATTTTTCTTCTACTTGAATCGCTTTTTGGAGGTCGCTGTTGTAGGCTGCGATGATCTCAGCTTGCAAGTCAGCATCTACATGAAGCAATTCCACCTCTGCTTTTTCTTTACCAACTGCCGCAACGATTTCTTCTTGGAAGGCAATCAATTCTTTGACTGCTTCATGCCCTTTAAGAAGGGCTTCCAACATGATTTCTTCTGACAATTCTTTAGCACCAGATTCTACCATGTTGATGGCGTGTTTAGTTCCTGCTACTGTCAATTCAAGGAGAGATTGCTCTGCCTGTTCTTGCGTAGGGTTGATGATGATTTGACCATCTACATATCCTACTTGTACCCCAGCGATTGGTCCGTCAAATGGAATATCTGAAATAGAAAGCGCCAAGGATGAACCAAACATAGCTGCCATTGGTGCAGAAGCATTTTCATCATAAGAAAGTACTGTGTTAATCACTTGCACTTCATTACGGAAACCTTCCGCAAACATAGGACGGATTGGACGGTCAATCAAACGCGCTGTCAAAGTCGCATCTGTTGAAGGACGTCCTTCACGTTTCATAAAGCCACCAGGAAACTTCCCAGCCGCATACATTTTTTCTTCGTAGTTGACTTGAAGAGGGAAGAAATCCCCAGTTGCCATTTTCTTAGACATAACGGCCGCAGTCAAGACAGTTGACTCACCGTAACGCACGACAACTGCGCCATTTGCTTGCTTAGCAACCTGACCAGTCTCTACAATTAACTCACGACCCGCAAAAGTCGTTTGAAACACTTGTTTTGTCATTTTAATCCCCTTTGGATTGATGAAATTATACGCCTTGCCTACAAAAATCAAGATACTAAGGGCGTGAAGAATCCCGTATGAAAATAGGAGATTGACGCAGTGTACCATGTACACCAGGAAATCTATCTTTTTCACTAGGGATTTATCCCGTTTTCAATTACTCAAGATACAAATCATTAGAAAGGTTTGATGCTAAAGCATCTAATCCTTTCACGCTAACCGCTATTAGGCGATTAGCTAAATGCTTTACTAACTCTCTCGTCAAATAACATCGATTTGACTCGTTCGTGTCGCTCTTTCCTACCGTTAGTTATCAGAAAGATTTGATGCTAAAATATCTAAGACTCTCAGTTTAAATGCATTATTTTTTTAATACCCTCATCTTTGTATCAAGTACGTACAGAGTCTATTTTATCATATTTTTCTTAAAAAGTGCGGTCTTTACCATTAAAAAGGAACCATTCCCCTCAGCTGAGAAGAATGGTTTGCTTTTTATTATCCTAGAGACTGGTGATTAAACAAGGCATGGGTTGCTTGGTGGATGTATTTTGCTGTTTCAGCATTGTTCATAGTGTAGAGATGCACACCGGCAACATCCTGAGTTACCAAGTCCACGATTTGGTCCACTGCATAGGCAAGTCCTGCTGCTCTGAGCGACTCAGGGTCATGCTCATACTTGTCTAAGATGGCTTTAAATTTGCGTGGAAGATGGATATTCTCACAGGTCTTCAAGAGGCGGAGAGCCTGATTTCGATTCAAAATTGGCATAATCCCTGCATGAATGGGAACATCAATCCCAGCCAAGATGCACTTGTCTTGGAAATCATAGAAGCGCTCATTATCAAAGAAAAGCTGAGTTACGAGGCTCGAACAGCCTGCATCCACTTTCTTCTTAAGATTTTGGATATCTGAAATCTGATTTGGTGAATCTGGATGCCCTTCTGGATAACAAGCACCAACAATATCAAAGTGAGGGGCTTGTTCCTTAATGAACTCAATCAAGTCAGTTGCGTAGCGAAAATCCTTTTGCGGTTCCACATCTGGAATAATATCCCCACGAAGAGCCAAGATTTTCTGCACCCCAACTTTGTCCAAGTCAGCAATAGTTTCAGCAACCTTGCCCTTAGTCAAATAGATAGCTGGCAAGTGAGCAATAGTCGGAATCGCCAAGTCATTTTGGATAAAATCAGCCAAACGGACCGTCGTTTCCTTGATATTAAATTTATTATTGCTGGCAGTCACACTGATAAAGTGGGGAGCCAACTCCTGCATATTTTGAAGAGCAGAAATAATGTTATCATTACCCACGGCTGGGTTTGGAGGGAACACTTCAAATGAGAGTGACGGTGTTTGGCGTGACATAGTCCTTATCCTTTTTCTAGTTGATTTTTTTCGTTAGCTGGACTCTTAGAATCCAAAATGAAACAGGCAGATTGACCAAACAGTGCTTCCAGAGAAATCTTATCTTACAATTTCTCACGCGCAGCTTTAGCTGCTTCAACAAAGGCGGATCAAGCTTTCTTTTGTTTCTGGAATACCACGTGTTTTTCAAACCACAGTCAGGGTTGATCCAAACTTTCTTGCTTGGCACTTTAGCAAGGATGGCTTCGATTGTATTGTCGATTTCGCCTTCATTTGGTACACGAGGTGAGTGGATATCATAAACCCCAGGGCCCACTTCTGTTTGGAAGTTTTTCGCTTTGAGTTCGTCCAAGATTTCAAGGTTTGAACGGCTAGCTTCAAATGAGATAACGTCTGCATCCATGTTGTCGATAGCTGGGATGATATCTGTAAATTCTGAGTAACACATGTGAGTGTGGATTTGTGTGTCTGGCGCTACTGTTGAGTGTACCAAGCGGAAGGCAGGAATAGCCCAGTCAAGGTAGTCTTCGTACCAGTCGCTACGACGGAGTGGCAATTTTTCACGAAGAGCAGCCTCATCGATTTGGATGATTTTCACACCAGCAGCTTCAAGGTCAAGCACTTCATCCTTGATAGCAAGGGCGATTTGAAGAGTTGAATCCTTGATAGAGATGTCTTCACGTGGGAATGACCAGTTGAGGATGGTAACAGGTCCAGTCAACATACCTTTAACAGGTTTGTTTGTACGGCTTTGTGCATAGCTAGACCATTTAACAGTGATAGGGTTAAGACGAGTTACATCACCCCAGATGATTGGTGGTTTAACTCCACGCATACCGTATGATTGTACCCAACCATTTTTAGAGAAGAGGTAACCTGACAAGTTTTGACCGAAGTACTCAACCATGTCATTACGCTCGAACTCACCGTGAACAAGGACATCAAAGTCGATATCTTCTTGCCATTTGATCCATTCATCGATCGTTTCAGCAAGGAAAGCGTCGTACTCTTCTTGAGACAATTCACCTTTACGGTAAGCCAAACGCTTAGCACGAACTTCTTTTGTTTGAGGGAATGAACCGATAGTTGTTGTTGGAAGAGCTGGAAGTTTGAAAGCTTCTTCTTGGATAGCTTCACGTTCTGTAAAGGCTGGCAAACGAGTGTAGTCTGCGTCTGTCAAGCCAGCGATACGCGCACGAAGTTCCGCATTTTCACCAACACGCTCAGTCGCAAAGAGTTCTTTGTTAGCTGCAAGTGCTTCTTCACCTTGACCATTGCGGATAGCATCCAAATCACGAATCTCATCCAATTTTTCAACTGCAAAGGCAAAGTGGTTCAAGATAGCTGGTTCAAATTCTTCATTAGCTGTTGTAAATGGCACATGAAGAAGTGAGCATGAGCTTGTCAATACGATGTTTTCAGCTGGGATTTGCTCAAGAACAGCTAAGCTCTTTTCGTAGTTGTTACGCCAGATGTTTTTACCATTGACAATACCTGCATAAAGAGTCTTGTCAGCTGGGAAGCCACCTTTAACCAATTCAAGAGTTTTCTTACCTTCAACGAAGTCAAGACCGATAGCATCTACTGGCAAGTTTACAAGGTCAGCGTAAACGTCACGAACGTCTCCGAAGTAAGTTTGAAGCAAGACTTCAAGACCTTTTTTGTCAGCCAAGAGTTTGTTGTAGAGGTTCAAGAAGAGAGCTTTTTCTTCAGCTGTCAAATCTTTTACAAGAGCCGCTTCATCCAATTGGATACGAGTCGCACCAAGTTCTGCCAATTTAGCAAAAACTTCTTGGTAAGCAGCCACTAAGCTGTCTACGAAGTCTTCTGCTTTCACACCTTCTTCAAAGTCTGACAATTGAAGGAAAGTAAATGGACCTACAAGGACAGGACGAGTGTTGAGACCAAGTTCTTTGGCTTCTTGGAACTCATCAAAAATCTTGTGACCTGCAAGTTTGACTTGAGTGTCTTTTTCAAATTTAGGAACGATGTAGTGGTAGTTGGTGTTGAACCATTTCTTCATTGGAAGGGCGCGAACGTCTCCTTTTTCTCCTTGGTAACCACGACCCAAAGCGAAGTAGCGCTCAAGGTCAGACAAGTCCAAGTTTTGAACTGAAGCAGGTACCACGTTGAAAAGGAAAGCTGCATCTAGGAAGTTGTCATAGTGAGAAAAGTCATTTGATGGAATTTCAGTGATGCCTTTTTCTTTGACAATGTTCCAGTGTTTAGCACGCAAGCCTTTTGCGGCCGCCAAGAGTTCTTCTTCTGAGATTTCTTTTCTAAAGTATTTTTCAGTTGTAAATTTTAATTCGCGGAATTCGCCCAAACGAGGGAAACCGATGATTGTAGTTGACATGATGTGTCCTCCAAAATTTGTTGTTGAAACTATCTTAACAGAAAAGAAAGCGTCTGTATAATTGTAAAAAATTAGGCTTTGATATAGTTTGAAACTATATCTCTGTTTTAGACAAAAGAAAAAGACCTGAGACAAATGCCTCAAATCCTTTGTGTAGCTTGTTTTTAACTATATTTCAGTTAGACTGGCCAAACGCGTTATTAGTAATTCTTATAAGTGACTATGACTTGTTATTAGAAAAGACTATAAGTTGATTTTTCTATATTATACACTTGAGGCACTATAACTGTTAAATTTGTTAAAGTTTTCCAACTTCTTCCCATCAACTCTTTCTCTGTTCGAGGAGGACGACTGCTAGTGTCTTTCCTAAACTGGCTAAAACTTTCAATACCGTATCCAACTGGGGGCTAGTCTTGCCTGTTTCCATCCTAGCTATGACAGGTTGACTCACTCCACTGAGTTCCTCTAGCTTTCTGACTGATTCCTTGCTTATGTCTGGCTTCAATCAACTCGCTCATGATAGCTACTCGCATATCACTTTCAAGTATTTCCTCCTTGGTAAAGAGTTCTGACCTGACATCCTTCCAGTTACTCCCAATAGCACTATTCTTCATCACTTACCCCTCTTTCTTTTAAGTTCTTCAACTCACGCTTGGTTTTTTTAAAAATTATAACTCAAAAGTTATTAAAAGTAAATCTGGACACTTATAAAAAGAAGACCTTAGAAAAACTCTAAAGGTCTCATCTTTATTATTCGAAAAAATTACGAGAAGAGTTATAAAGTGCTGTAATCCTTACGTTTACTCCAGCTCGATCCCCTTATCTCGGAGATTTGCCAGACACTCCTCATAGTAGGCATGGTCATGCTCACTATAGATAGGACTTTTCAGCTTTTCCTCTGCTAAGTCTTGATAAGGAGGGCAGGTTTTGCCACGGTCAGCCATCTCCTCCATAATCAAGCGATGATAGGCATAGAGACGATAAGGCGAGTGGGTAAAGACATAGTCAACCGTCGCATGATTTCTGCCCCAGCCATTACCACGAAGGGCGCAGCATTCTCGATGTTGCCCCAAGAGTTGAGGACGAGGGAGTTGTGAAATTAAGTCCTCATGCCAAAGTCTCATGGGAGTTTCCTTTCAGTAAAGTCGAATTTTGAAGGTAAGTATTTGGATAAAGTTCAAGCAAGTCCCGAGTCTTAGCTATTAAATCTTCCTTAGAAGCCTGACCAAAGCGATAGCGATCCAGCAAGAGCATATAATCTTGTCGCTCGGCATCTACCGCTTTCTTTTTGAAATAGCCCCAAATATGCTGAAAGGCATTGCAAACCTGACCCCTGTGTTCTGGAATCTGGCAGGCACGGTCAATCATCTCCTGAACCTGACTCACCTCCACCTCTTCATTCTTCAGGTATTGGCGAATCTCATTGTAAATATTGCTAGAATGACTCAAAACGAGGTATTTGTTTCTTGCCCAGAGTTGCTGACACTGGGATTTGGTTAGTTTGTTCCATCTTGCTCCTTGATTTTTATCAGTTTCCAGGAAATATGGAAACAAAGCTGTATCTTAAAAACGAGCGAATTATGAGCGAATTATGAGCGAATAAAGAGTGTTTTTTGTAGTTCCCGATTTTTCTAACAAACCTTGTTTGATAATACTTAAATACCTGAATAAGTCTCTACTAACAACTGAATCTTACGCAAAACTTCTTGCTTTTTCCTTTCACGCGCTCCCTGTCTACGAGAAGTTGCTGGAATAATCGAATCCAAATCAGTCCCACTATTTTCAGCATAACCTCGTTGAATTGATTTGTCTATGAATAATTGGTAATCAGCTACAAGTTTCTCAGACTCAGCTAGGTCATGGATTGCGATTTTCTTGCGCTCCTTGCCATATTCGTAGAAAGCATTGATAATCCCATCATGGTCTTTCAATTTTTGCAAATCAGTGTCATTAATAAACCCGATAACCAACTCTTCTTTGGCACGAATATCAATGCTAGAGCGAATCACACGACTAACTTCTGCTTTCATTACTTCTTTGGACTCAGAATTCTTCGATTTTTCAACAATCAATGCAAGAATGTAGTCCAGATTAATCTCATCTGTTTTTAAGAGTTCAATCTCAAATTCGACATCTGAAAGATCAACATCCAAATCCTTGGTCTTTTCATAATTCTTAAGGTTCAAAAATTCATCTCGAATTTCCACATAAGTGCTTCGTTTTTCAAGTAAATGAGGTAATTGTTTCCCTACGCTTTATGAATGCCACTTCCCCCCAACACTTTCCACTGAGCAGGACAGTTTTGGATTTCCTCTAGGATATTCATATTATACTTCCTCATTTCTTTAGTACTTCTTCCCACTCCTCTACAAATCCAATATGATGCAGATGAATTACTGCTTGATAACGTTTAATGAGTGCTGACAATTCCCCTAGAAATCCTTCATTCCATTTTTTCTTATCAGGATAGAGACTTTTAACTGCATAAAGTTGTGCCATTAGTCTATTTTTCAATTTACTATTTTCGTTCATGAAAGTAGGGAGTTGACCAGGTATCTTTTTGAAGCTTGTATAATATAATCGATTATAGTGGGCACAGTAATTTCTTAGAACCACCGCAACTTCTAAATAGGTTCTAACTTGAGTAGACTTTATACCAACATTTTTAGCAATATCTTGCTGGATATCTATCGGAGAATCTGCAAAAAATTTCGAAGTCATTCCAAAAGTAAAAAATTCTACTAAAACCCAAATAGGAAATTCTCCATCATATTTTCGGTGGTGATGCTTATAAATAGGGCTTTTCTTCCTATGCTCCAACTCCTTTTCAACATTTACTAAAAATTCATTATGTTTATGAAATTTATTAAAAGCAGTCGCTTCTTTATAAGCTAGAGATCCGTATTTATTTCCATGATGATAGGCCACTTGAGTCCTAAAATACAACTCAATGTCCTCTAAATACTTGAAAATAAGCAAACGTAACTCTGCATCAAAACAAGCAATTCCATAAATTTTCTCCAAAGAAACCTTGCTGGAATCATACTTCTGCGTCTCTTTGTCACGAAAAGGTAAAAAATAAGCAGTTAGCCGATAATAATTAACCTTTTGTAAAAATATCAATCGCATACTCATTTGATTTGATATCTTTACATCCGTGCTCAATTAATTTGGCCACCTGCTCATCCCAAGTTTTAAATTTTTTAATTTTCATAGTAACTTCCGTATAAAAAAATGTCCGCCTTGTCACATCAAAGAGAGGTGGGCGGTCCTATTAACTCTATTATACCGTTTTTAACAGATAATTCAAGGATTTTTTACTTTTTTTGAAATTATGCCCCCCTCGTTTCGAAAGAAAGTTGAGTCGCCAACTCAGAAATCTTCTGCACGAGATTCAATATTTCTTCTGTTATTTTTATAGTTGGGTGTCATTATTTTCCTTCTTTCTATTAGAAAGCATTCTAAGTCTTCTAAGATTTGACAAAATAGAAGATTAATCTCTTTAGTCTATTTCTAAATCATGTTCCCCAGCTAATAAGAGATTTTCAAAAAATCGTTCCAGATATTCTGTTTTCTTCTGGAATAGCTTCGCATTATCAAGAACAAGAGCATCTCGAAAATACTTTGCATTTTCTTGTAAGGGTTTGTTGTCTACCTGAAATCCCATAGTTCTAAGATACTTAATCAAGAATACGGTTATGGTTCGAGTATTTCCTTCTCCAAAAGGATGAATTTGCCAAATACCTGAAATAAAAGTCTTAATATGTTGCACTACTTCAATATCAGATTTTCCTCGATAGTCAAATTGACTTTCCTGCTGAAAATCATAGGTCAAACTATCTGCTACCGTGCGAAAATCATCATATATGACACTGTCTCCGTTTAAAACAGCCTCACTTTTTGTAATGTTATAAGAGCGGTATTCTCCCAAGGGAATGCCTTGTGGCAGGAGACCAAAGAAAAGCTCTCTATGAATCACTTTCAATGTTGTTGGAGCAAATTTAAAGGCATTAGAGGACAAGAGTTCCACAATTCTCATAGCAACAAGGTCTGCTTCTCTTGTGCTATCATCCGTCTCTTGGTGATAAGCCGTTACTTGATCATAAACTTCTTGATAAGTCAACTTTCCTTGAGAATTTTGCTCTGCTAGCTCTCTCATATACGGCGACGGCTTTAGATTATCTACCTTTTGTAAACCAAATCCCGTTTCCCATAAGTCTAACTTGGTCTGATAAGAGAGTCTGGGATTATCAATTTCATAAGTCGGTATCATGGTTTTCCTTTCTAAACAAAGCTTCAAGTAAAATCTTTATATTCTATTCTACCACATTAAATCTTTAAGCTCCTTATACAATTTCACAGTTCTCTCTTCTATCGAGCTTGAAGAAAACCCCTCCTCGCTAATGTTAGAAAATACAACTATATCGCCCTAGATAAAGTTTTATCTTAAATATGAGGTAATAAATCAACTACATCTCACCCTTTAAACGCTTGCAAAAACTCTTTAAGCTCAGCATCGGCTTCTGGTGTGGTTCCATGTAGTTGACCGAGCATTTCAAGTAGAGAAGCTGTTTGCTTTTCAATCTTATCATTGGTCTTGTTAATCTTGCTAACGATATCTGTCAGTGGTTCGACTTCTTCTTCCTCAAAGGTATCTACATAGCGAGGGATATTGAGGTTATAGTCATTTTCGACGATTTCTTCATAGCTTGCTAGATGGGCAAACTTGTCAATATCCTCACGAGACTTGTAGGCTTCCAAAATCTTCTCGATATGAGCATCCGTCATGATATTCTGGTTTTTCCCCTTATCAAACTCCTTAGAAGCATCGATAAAGTAGACATCACGATTGGTACGGTTCTTTTTGAGAATGATGACTGTGGTCGGAATGCTGGTATTAAAGAAGATGTTGGCAGGAAGACCAATTACTGTGTCAATAGCTCCTTCTTCTAACAAGGCCTTACGAATAGTTCCTTCCGCATTTCCTCGGAAAAGAACACCGTGGGGAAGGACGATAGCCATAACTCCATTATCCTGCTTGAGATGGTAGTAACCATGCAAGAGAAAAGCAAAATCAGCCTTGGACTGGGGCGCCAGTTTCCCAAAAGGAGAGAAACGAGGATCAGCCATAAAGCCAGAGCTTGCTGACCATTTGGCAGAGTATGGTGGGTTCATGAGAACACCGTCAAAGTTGGTCGGCTCTTGAGTCGGCCAGTCTTCATCCAGTGTATCGGCATTGTGGAGAAATTGATTTTCAACAGGAACACCGTGTAGGATCATGTTCATCCGAGCTAAGTTATAGGTTGAGGTATTGAGCTCCTGACCAAAATAGACGACGGTTTGCGGTTTATGAGAGTATTTCTTGGCATTGAGCAAGAGGGAGCCAGAGCCCATGGTCGCATCATAGATAGTAAAGCCTAGCTGGTCCTCACGACCCAAAAAGGCAATCTGAGTCATAAGTTTGGCAACAGGTTGAGGTGTATAGAACTCACCAGCTTTCTTACCCGAGTCAGTCGCAAACTGACCAATCAGATACTCATAAGCATCCCCCAGCATATCACCCGCATGACCAGCCACGTCTAGCACAGCCAACTCCTTCATGACTGCTGCCACCGTTTGGTTTTGCTTTTGCGGAGTCGCCCCTAGCTTTTTAGAATAGAGGTCAATATCTTCAAAGAGGTTTTCATAGAGTTCATCACTCTGCTCAATATCTCGAAAACCCTGAGCCAAATCTTCCAACTGGAAAGTCCCTCATTGACACGCGCTACCAGAGCCGTAAAGGTCAACTCAGGCTTGATACTATAGTTGAGTTCGCCCTTCATAACTGCAAGAAGATCCTCGTGGGTATCCGCATCCTCATAGTAGTTGCGATAGACCTCAAGGGCAGCCTCTAGACTCTCACTCCCCTCCTCCATAGTCTCCGCCACGAAAAAGAGCATCTTATCTGACAGGTACTTATAAAAGACCATCCCCAAGAGATAGGACTTGTAGTCATTAGCATCCATCTTAGAGCGGAGAACATCCGCTGAGTTCCACAGGGCTTGGTAGAGCGACTGGGAAGTTTGTGTTGTTTCCATAGTGTTTCTTTCTAAGTTTTTGAAATATAATTGTTAAAAAAATTGTTAAGAGTGATTACTTAGTATCACTGATCATCTAGATAAACATATCCTGCAAGAGTTTCTTTTTGAGTGTTTCTAGCTGAGTGATTTTCTCTTGGTGAGAATTGATGAGATTATCGAGATTTGAGAAGTAGGCACCGATGGCTTGTTGTTCTTGAATATTAGAAGGTACCAATACTTTAATCTTAGAAAACTCTTTTTTTGTAATATGAGGTTGTGCAGAGCCAACTTGATTTACTTTCATAAAATTACTAATCAAGTTTCCGCGTAAAACAGCTAATATATAATCTGGAGATATTTTGTCGCCTAATAAAGATCTTAAAATCAGCATAGCTGAATTTATCCTAACGGAACTATATCTTTTTTGGATATCTTCATTATAATACGCTACATTCCCAAGGGTTCCTCTACTAGTTAGAATAAAATCCCCTAGGATTAACTTACCATTTCTTAATTCTTTATCCTTCTCTTCTGATATAAATTTAGTTGTACTAAAATCTAATCCTGTCTTTTTTACATTCCCAGTGTCTAAGAATAATGTATGCCCAAAACTAGAGAAGTCACTTTCTCCTGGATAACTTTTACCTCTATCTCCATCTATTATTTGGAAAATATCTGCCATCTTTACACATTCCCACTCACCTTCAAATCCATCTAAACGAATCTCAGGAACAGTCTGTCCAGCTTTTGGAAACATCTTGGAAAGCATGGTCGCCTTGAAAGATTGGTAGTTGGTAAGATTGTCCTTGTAGTTAGACAGGAGATCATCGAGATTGCGAAAAAGAGAGCCGATAGCAGATTGTTCAGAGATACTTGGAAGAGCTATTGTAGTTTCTAAAATATTTTTATTGTACAATCGCTTAATAGTTGTTCCTTCAATACCTTGCCATTTTACTATGGAATAAAATTGTTTGAGAAAAGAATTATCTAACCGTTCATCATGTTTTAGCCAGACAATATTTGAATCTTGAAAATAGGCTTCCTCTCCTTGATATTCTACCGTCCTACCGATACTTCCTGAAGCAGAAATCAAAATATCTCCAATTTCAGGATATGGATATTTAGATTTATACTCCTCAAATTTTTCACGAGTAATAAATGAATCTGGTTCGCTACCAAAAGTACCAATTTTATAAAATGGAATCTCTCCAACTTCTGAAGTTTCCTCCTTGAAAATTCGCTTATTCATAGCTACTGAAGCAAGTTCACCTATTTGTTTACTTTCCCAGTTATCACTAAAATCACAGAATCTTACTGCAGGAATACTATTTTTACTCATTATTTTCCTCCAGAATGTCTTTAAATTCGATCTGCTTACTTCTAAATCCATATAGCTGTAATACAGAATCTTCACGTCTGGACTTATCAGAAATTAACTCCCTTTTCTTTAAGTAATCAAGAAGTTTTTTGTTAAATTCAGAATACGAAATCTCCGCATATTGATTACCATTTCCTCCGTTACCTTCATTTTGATTTAATTTGTCAAAGGCCACTTCCCATTCAGTATAGATAGCATCATCAATTTGTTTATTCAAGATTTGCATAATATCCGATAGTTCTAATAAATCTAAATATTTACCTAGAAAAAGCAAGCTTATCCAGTTTAATTCTATTTTTCTGAATTATAAATTAATTTTTTTCAAAAAGTTTTTTTCTTATGTTTAATCAAAAACATCATTCGCATTCAGAATTTCTTCATACAATGAAAAGCTAATTTCATTTTCATCTAATTCTATAAATTGGTTTATATATTTTTTTAACAATACTCTGAATTTCAACTTGAAGTTCATTTTCAACTTTTTCATATGTCTTCTTGGGCAGTAAATATTCAAAATTACTGTCATCAAAATGATTATTCAAAAGAAATATTCTTATTCTTATGTCATCTTCCATTTTAAGATCGTATCTTGCTATTAATTCTAGCAATTGTTCTTCATCTCGAATATCCCTCTCATCATTTATATAATCCTTTATATTATTCCAAATAAAAATTAGCTAGAGAGCTTGGATATTCTTTTTCGGAAAAATTCAAGATTTAGTCTATTGAATTCAATGAGCCTATCATCTGTTAAGTTTTTCTAACTGAGATTCACTCATACCTATTTCGCTAAATTTTTTTCATAATATCTATCCCCAGTTGCATTAAGAACTTTTTTTCGAATATTTTTTTGTAATTTCTTTGATTGTATTATATATTCTTCAAATTTTTTTCTTGCACTTCATCATCGAACCGTAGATAAATCTCTTTATCAAACTCGAAATTTGGATTTTGATTAATAAAATCTATCAAGAAATTATCCTCGTCCTCATTTTTGACTAAAAATAGTCTAAAAACAATTTCAGTATTTACTTCTGCTTTTTGAGTAATTACAAGATTGTTAACCAGTATTTCTCGATTTTTCACTAGATAGGTCATTGAATTTATCTTGAGTATAAGTTATATAAAACTGTGGAATACTAGCGATTATCTTTTCTGCTAACGTTACATTTTTTTGATACTTTCATCATTATCTAGCTCGTCAGATTCATCACTTTTCTAACTTTTTCCTGAGGTAATTGATGATTAAATACAACATTATTATTTAACAATTGTTCAATATACTCAGGTTTATCACGCATTTCCCCTCTGATAGAGTAATATACATTAGAATATACTTTAGAAATTCTTCATCGGAAGATTGACAATAATCCATTAAAGGTTTTTAATCCATTTTGACTAGTCATGATTTCATAATTTTTTTATGTTTTACATCTGATAACTCTGTGCCCGTATCAGAATACCGTTCCATGAAAAAAATAGTACATTAGATTTGCAAATCTCGTATAAGCCATTCTTATAAATATAATTCAGCACATTTTTCCTCATATCTTGAACTCTCAAAATCAAATTCCTTAATTTTTAAAAATCTATAGCCGATAAATTGAAATTAAACTGCTTAAAATCACAATAATTATTATGAAAAAAATATTAAGAAAAAAACCTCTTGTGTCATCTCTAGATATTTAGAAATATGGCCTTTTTGTTTCTTTTTGTACAATCTCTCAAATCAACTAAATTCATTAAAGATAATATCAATTTTTATCAACGTAAATAAAATAGCTATGGTCTTGGTAAATATATTCGTTGAAAAAGATTCAAATTATGATGTAGCCATTTTCTCAAAAAAATACCCTTATATCACGCTCTGAGAAAAAAACGATTTATTTTTCAACATTTAATCTAAATAATTCGTTATAAAAAGCCCAGTAAAAAAATTCCAAAATATTATCTTGGTGAAAGATTAATTTCAACTTCTCATTATGTTCATTTGCATATAACAGAAATCTAAATAAATCATAATTTAACACATTACTACTTTTTATAATTTTTTTAATTCTAAATAATTAAAGATTTCATCAAAAATTTTTAGAGAAATATTATATTTATTCTGTCTGCCAGAAATTACATTTCTTAAATATTCTTTTTCTTCTACCGTTATCGTATTCGCATAGAAATGAGTTAAATAATCTTGATAACTCTCATCAATATAAGCATTTCTAATTAGGAAAGAAATTATAGAGAATTGAGGATTCTTTCTTATTTCTTCTGTAAAATCACTTTTAAAAATCATTAATATCTGTAGCATATTGATAAACGTCTGATAATCTATAACTATCTAGTTCACCAAATTCATCATTTATTTTTCTTAATTTCTTCTTTTTAATTTTTTTCTATTATTTTTTTATTTTTTTGTATTCTTTAAACGCTCTTGAAATTCCGGAGTATTTTTTTCAGGAAATATATAATCAATTGTTACTTCTTGAGAGTTGTAATTGTTATAAGCGCTGTAAAAAGTTTCAAAAAAACAATAATCTTACTATCTTTATTGAGTAATTCTTTAATGAATTCAGAGTACGACGTGAACTGAGATTGGGACTTCCCATTTACTTTTTATTACTTCTTTTTCCGATTGGGATTTTTGAAAAATAGTTCCATATAATTCAAGCTCATCGTTTAATTGTTCTTCCTCTGCCTTCTCTATCTTTTTTTATCCAATTCTTTTATCTTACTATATAATTCCTCCCTACGATTTTTTTAATGCTATTTCTTTTTGAATTCAACAATTCATATAAATACCCTTGATTTCTTTGCAAAAGTGAAAAAAATCTTTAGGGAAAATATTTTTTGTAGACTACCATTGAAAAAAATTTTCTCACGCTCTAACGGTAATTTCCTTAATGTTTCTTTATAAGTCAGATACTCATTGCAAACATTATTGATTAATCTCATATCATCGAGATACAAAAGAAATATTAAATAAAAAGGTTTTATCTAAACTATCGTATTCCCACATTTCTGTTAGCAATTTTTTTAATATGTCATGAGAATTAGAAGCAGTTACAACAGGGACTATAGGAATAATAAAATCAAAAAAACTTCGTTCTTTCTTGTGATTCAAACAAATCATCCTTTACAAGATAGAAAAAGACTAGTTTACGTTTGTGATTTGCCTTTCGATTTCTATTAATAACTATATTTAATTCCTTTAATTTTTTTCAAAAAAATTCTAGAGTCATTAAAACGTTCAATATCTTCAAATACTATGACATCTGCTCCTGATTGCTTGAATAAATAAAGGACATCGTCTAAGTATCGATCAAAATAGGATACTTTAGAATTATCATTTGAAAAAAATTTCGATATCAGTTTCAATTTTTTTCTGCTTTTTAAGGATAATTTTTTTGATAAAACCAAAAATCTTTTTGTAGCTTCAGTAAAAAAATAAAATCCATATACAATTAAAAACAAATAAAATTACTAGTACAAAAAAAGGGAAATAATAGGTTTCGTAGTCCAAGATAACCAAGAAAAGTTATGAATTAAACTATTCCACGAAGAAATATTTAGCAAGTACAAGGATAATAATATTACTAAACCTAAATAGATAGAGATATTAAAAAGGTTTAATCTGCGATTCTGCATCAAGAGTTTTAAAAATTGATTTTCTTATTTGATTAGGATTAATTTGATGAAGTAATTGATTGATTATTTTTCCTTCGATAGTATTGATTTGACGACTATTAAGCCCATTCTTTTCATTGTTTATCGTTTCATCATACTGCCCTAAAGAAATATGAATGAATTTTTTATCGGTACATTTTCTCTCAAAACTCTCAACAACACTACTTTTCCCTGCTCCATAATTCCCGGTAATAGCTACGTTGGTTACTTCCGAATTTTTGTCAATCGCAAATTCAAGTGCTCTTTCTGTCACTGGCTTTATTTCAACATCTTTATTTGAAGTAAGTGCTCGAAATTTATATTCTCTTTCCATTAATTTATCTCTCCCAATAATTACTATATGTTTAAACCAATACCATTATATCAATTCTTACTGAGTATATAAAGCTTTTATACACAAAATAACCCCTTAGAAATTAATTCCTAAGGGGTTATTTTTATCCCGCAACTGTAGTAGCTTCTTCTACTTTTTTCTCCTTCTTACTCGAACCACTCAATCGTCGTTTACTATCTCGGATGCTATTGAGTTCCTTGAGAAGTTGAGTCAGGTGTTCCTTTTCAGGGTAGGCTTCTGCACTGGCTGCGGTATAGCGCATAAAGAGGTCGTAGCTGGTTGAAAGTTCGGTACGGAGTTGTCTGGTCTTGCCCACTTCCTTGCTAGACTTAGAAGCACGCGCCTTACTCTCCACTTGGTCATATTCCTCTTGAGCATTGACCACCGCCGTCAGCATGGGTGTCATTCCTAGGCTGGTAACCGCCTCATGATAAGGTGTTTCACTAAGCGTTTTGAGAAGACTCTTGATTTCTGCCGTTTCCACATCATTGCTGTGCTTAGTGATATCCTTATACTTGGCAAAGACTGGTTTCAGAGTTTCATGAGCTTCTTTGAGCTTGGCATCCTTAATTTTGGCAAATCCTCTATGAAGGGTAAAGAGACCGACCAAGGCACTATCACGATTGCGATCAACTTCTGTCAGATTACTAGACTCTTTCGTCTCCACCACTGCAAGTTGAGCTTGAAAATCATCTAGCTTGGTCTTGAAGGGTTCCAAATGTTTGGCATACATGCCCTCGTCCTTGTTTGCCTTAGAAAAAGTTGCCAAACTTTGATGAGTATCCATCATCAGGCTTTCAAACTCACGGTTGGTAAAGTTACTGTAACTAAGTGGGCGAATAGCGTATGTTTTTGTCATGATGATATCCTTTCTATTTAACGAATCATTTATTATCTTCTCTATCAAACCAAGAGGAGAGTAAATCTGCAAGATGAGGTTCTCTTGGAACAGATTTTACAACACTCCCTCCCCTATGTTTTATTAACATCGAACTGTACTTTACTTCAAAGACTTGAAACAAAATACAGACTAACAATACAATTCCAAATACAGGAAGTGACCATAGCATACTCTCCTCATTTTCTTTATCTTTCTTCATCAATTTTTCTCCTTTAAGTTGATACATTCATTCTAACAGTTCTTCAAAACATTTCGGCTCCCATCCGCTCAACTGTCATTATTCCCATCTAAAATGTACTTTTCAGGACAACTCAGATATTTCCAAAATCAAAAATCCCTATCTGACTGGACACACACTCCGTCCATCAGATAGAGACTCTTACTATTTTTAGATTTTAACTCTTCTAGCTTTAGAATACATATAAACTTTAGGAAAGATGACTATTCGAAAGCTAGAAGATCTCAAAACTTTCTCAGATAAGCTATTCGAAACGTAGGTTACTTGTAAATTTATGGAAATGCGCTTATTCTAAACCTAGAATACATATAAGCTTTAGGAAAGAGATCTATTCTAAATCTCGAAGAACTATCTTCCCAACCCTCAATGGCTCAATGACTTCCTCTACTAGCTGGGTATAGGCTTCCTTGATTTGTTTTTTATAGAGGAGAGGATTGAGGGCATCCGCCACCTCTAGCTTATAGTCTTGATAGCGCTGACTCTTGGTCAGCTGGCTTTCTCCTAGTTGTTTTTTAGCTCCTTTACGGTAGTGTTCGACATAGTAACGGAGTTCATCCTCGCCGACATACCAGCGCTTGCTAAAGACTTGGATGTGTTGCTGGATGACAGCCTCGATCATCTGATCCAAGATATTTGCGATAGACTGACCACGATAACTTTCTGGATGTTCTTGTACCTCTCTCCAAAGTTCAGTGATGATCTGGGCAAGATTTGGATTGGTCTTTTCAAGGCTCTGAATATAGTTATCCACTGCTTCTCTATCTTGAGCGCTTAGGTTCTTTTCTTGACTCTGACCTTGTTCAATCAGGCTTTGGATCAAGGTCAAGATATAGGCATAGTTAATTTCGTCCACTTGGATAGACTCCAGTTCATAGTGGATATCAAGTGGTTCACCATCGTCATCATCCTCTACTCGGCTTTTTAATTCTGCAAGGACATTTCGATAAAGGCCCAGATACCTTTCCAACTTTTCTCCATCAAGTCCCGTCTGACTGTAAAGTTCTTCCTCATCATACTCTTTGTACACTCGGATAGAGGCTAGGTATTTATCAAAGGCTTGATAGGTTTTAGCTAGTTTCCTCAACTCAGGCGTAGAGACTTGCTCGAGATCTAGACCATTCACATAGTCATCAGTAGCAAGATTTTTGAAATCACTGCAACTCCGCAAAAAGTTTCTCTTCTCCTCTTCCCAACTCGGAGCTAGGACCTCGTTTTCTCCACCATTCGAATAGAGTTTGATGGCATTATCCACTGCTTCCTTAAAGGTTAGGGGCTTTTGGAAGGTGATGATATGACCGTAGGTCTTACTAGAATCAAAGATACGATTGGTTCGGCTAAAAGCCTGAATCAAGTCCTGCGGTTGTATGGGCTTTCTGTCGATAAAGAGAGTCGATAAACAAGGAGCATCAAAACCTGTTAAGAGACGATTGACCACGATGACTAAGTCCAACTGTTCATTGCGATAGAGGTATTGTCCTGCTTTCGAGCTAGACGATTATTGACATCCGTATTAAAGCCACGAAGATCCGACATGGTAAAGTGGGTATCAAATTCTTGGTTGTAGTCCTCTAAAACCTGCTTCATGTGGTCTTGGTTAGCTCTTGAGTCTTCTTCATTCTCCGTAACGGAGTAAGTGATAGTCGCCTTTGGAAAGTCTGGAAGGACCTGCTTGATCCTCTCCGATACCTTGACTCTCGTCTCCCCAGCCTTGACTCGTTTGAGGAGCTCATAGTAGGCTTTGGCTTGTGGGATAGACTTGACAGTTAGGATGGCATTGTAGGTCTTACCTACTCCTTTTTGGAAGCCTAGCTGTTGACGTGATTTATTGATAATGGCATCCAAGACTTCCAGCATATGTTCCTCATCCTCGTAGACAGTATCTGGTATGTCATTTTCAGATTTATCCGTGATGAGGGTATTGCGATAATCTACCTTAAAGCCTAAAACTGCTCCATCATGGATGGCTTCCTTGACTGTATACTCATGGAGACGGTCTCCGTACTGTTGCTGGGTGGTTTGGGCTAGATCGCCGACTTGCTGGCGTTTATTTTCCTTAAAGATAGGTGTGCCTGTAAAACCATACCAAAGCGACTGTGGGAAAAAGGCCTTAATGTCTTTTTGTGTTTGTGGCGTAACAGCACGGTGGCATTCATCCACGACAAAGGCCACTCGGAGACCCTTGATTTTGTCCGCATCTCGTTGGTAAAGACCTTGTTCAAACTTGCGCATCATAGTGATGATTTTTTGGATGGTCGTTACCACCACACGCTTATCATTGCTTCCTAGTCGCTTGACCAAATCATGAGTATTATCCGTCTCATCAATATCAATGACATCATTGGTCGCATAGGAGAGAAATGACGAGGTAGTCTGTTGGTCCAAGTCTCTGCGGTCAACGACAAAAATCGTCTTTTGAATAGAAGGGATTTGTAGGAGATTCCGTGCTACCTTATAGGAGGTCAAGGTCTTCCCTGAACCTGTCGTATGCCAGACATAGCCAGACTCCTGACGGCGAGAAGCTTCCTGAACAGCCTCAATAGCATGGATCTGGTAAGGACGCAGAAGGATGAGAGCCTTCTTACTATCATCAAGGACAGAATACTGCATGACCATCTGGTGGGCACGAGGGATGGAAGGACTTCGTGGGCAAAACTGGTCAAACTCGTTATGGGTTGGTTGTCCTTATCCACCCACTTAGTTAGAAATTGCTTGTTGAGTTTATTTTCCCTAGTTGCAGCGATATAGCGTGTGTCTACTTTATTGGTCACAACAAACATCTGTAAGCTAGAGTAGATGCCACGGAACTTGCCTTCCCTATCATACTTCTTAATTTGATGAAAGGCATCTAGAAAAGCAACTCGGGGACTTTTAAGCTCGATTTGAATCATGGGAAGGCCATTGATCAAGAGAGTTACATCTAGCCTGCGGTCTTGATCCTGAGGATTTATCTTATCTCTCTCGACTTGGTTGACAACCTCATAACTAGACTTACCAGCTGCGATATTGTCTCGCCAAATGACAGATAAACGGATAGTCCCCAAACTAGCATCTTCTCTCTGAACCTCAACCTTGGCAATGCCATTTTCGCCGACCAACCACTTGGCCGCATCATAGTAGCTAACAAAGTTCAGTTGATTCTTTATCTGGCGTTTTTCCTGTTCTGTCAGGGGATGATCTGCCAATAGAGCCACATTGTTCTGGGCTAGCTTTTCAAAGAAGTTTTCCCATAATTGCTCTTCTGTTTTAAGGTCATCTCTGTAAGTCCATTGACTTTCCCCAGTTACCAGTTGGTTGATCAGTTGTTTTTCTATCTCCAGTTCTGGTTTTACCTGTATCATACTCTCTCCTTTGCTACTTGTCTGCTCCCTTTATTATAGCATGTTTAGCCTCAAATTCCACCACTCTTCCCATTGTAAAAGCAATCTTCCCCCTTTCTCCTCCAAAATATGGTATAGTAGAGTTATACTATCTATGAGGAGTTTACATGTCACAGGATAAACAAATGAAAGCTGTTTCTCCCCTTTTACAGCAAGTTATCAACATCTCATCGATTGTCGGTGGGGTTGGGAGTTTGATTTTCTGTATTTGGGCTTATCAGGCTGGGATTTTACAGTCTAAGGAAACCCTCTCTGCCTTTATCCAGCAGGCAGGCATCTGGGGGCCACCTCTCTTTATCTTTTTACAGATTTTACAGACGGTCGTCCCTATCATTCCTGGGGCCTTGACCTCGGTGGCTGGCGTCTTTATCTACGGTCACATCATCGGGACTATCTACAACTATATCGGTATCGTGATTGGCTGTGCTATTATCTTTTATCTGGTGCGCCTCTATGGGGCTGCCTTTGTCCAGTCTGTCGTCAGCAAGCGCACCTATGACAAGTATATCGGCTGGTTGGATAAGGGCAATCGTTTTGACCGTTTCTTTATCTTTATGATGATTTGGCCTGTTAGCCCTGCTGACTTTCTCTGTATGCTGGCTGCCTTGACCAAGATGACCTTCAAGCGCTATATGACCATCATCATTCTGACCAAGCCCTTTACCCTCGTGGTTTATACCTACGGTCTGACCTATATTATCGACTTTTTCTGGCAAATGCTTTAACACATAAAAAATCCGTTTGGTTTCCCAAGCGGATTTTATGCTTTATTTCGAAGCTTCTTTTGCAAGAACAAAGTTCCCAAGTGTGGCAGAACCATTTCCTGCGACTGCTGGAGTCACGATATAGTCACGCACATCGGGTACTGGTAGGTAACCATTGAGAAGAGATGTAAATTTCTCACGGACACGGTCCAGCATGTGTTGTTGAGCCATGACCCCTCCACCAAAGACAATCACGTCTGGGCGGAAAGTCACTGTCGCATTAACCGCAGCTTGAGCGATATAGTAGGCTTGGACATCCCAAACAGGGTTATTGAGTTCAATATTTTCCCCACGTACACCTGTACGAGCTTCCAAACTTGGACCAGCTGCATAGCCTTCCAGACATCCCTTATGGAAAGGACAAACACCATTAAACTCTTTTTCAATATCCATTGGATGTTTAGCTACGTAATAGTGTCCCATTTCAGGATGACCCTCACCACCGATAAACTCACCACGTTGGATAACACCTGCACCGATACCTGTACCGATTGTGTAGTAAACCAAGTTTTCGATACGACCACCAGCATTGTTACGGGCAACCACTTCACCATAAGCAGAGCTGTTTACGTCTGTAGTGACGTACATTGGCACGTTGAGGGCGCGACGAAGGGCACCAAGCAAGTCCACATTTGCCCAGTTTGGTTTTGGAGTCGTCGTAATAAAGCCATAGTTTTTTGAGTTTTTATCAATATCAATCGGACCAAATGAACCAACTGCAAGACCAGCAAGATTATCGAATTTTTGAGAAGAACTCGATGGTTTTATCGATTGTTTCGATTGGAGTTGTTGTTGGAAATTGTGTTTTTTCTACAACGTTAAAGTTTTCATCACCGACAGCACAGACAAACTTTGTACCGCCCGCTTCCAAGCTTCCATATAATTTTGTCATGATAAACCTCTTGTTTTTTTATTTTTCTTTATTATAGCATATTTCGAAAGTCTAAATTTCTCTATTTTTTAGATTTTCCTCTGTAAATCTTACCATTCAAGCAAAAACGAACAAACATGTCATTTGTTCGTTTTCATTTTGAGAGGGAATATTGTACTCAATGAAAATCAAAGAGCAAACTAGGAAGCTAGCCGAAGGTTGCTCAAAGCACTGCTTTGAGGTTGTAGATAAAACTGACGAAGTCAGTTACATATATCTACGGCAAGGCGAAGCTGACATGGTTTGAATTTGATTTTCGAAGAGTATTAGATTTTCACTTCAATAACAGCATCCCCCTTCGCAACTGAACCTGTTGCGACTGGAGCTACTGAAGCGTAGTCAGCTGTGTTTGTAACGATAACCATTGTTGTATCATCAAGTCCAGCTGCAGCGATTTTGTTTGAGTCAAATGTTCCAAGAACATCGCCAGCTTTGACCTTGTCACCTTGAGCAACTTTTGCTTCAAAACCCTCACCGTTCATTGTTACAGTGTCGATACCAACGTGGATCAAGACTTCAGCACCATCAGTTGTTTTCAAACCAAAAGCGTGCCCTGTTGGAAATGCGATTGAAACTTCAGCATCAGCTGGTGCATAGACCACACCTTGGCTAGGTTTCACAGCTATACCTTGTCCCATAGCTCCACTTGAGAAGACTGGGTCATTGACATCAGCAAGAGCTACAACGTCACCAACGATAGGAGTTACAAGTGTTTCAGTTTTGAAGAGCTGCTGGAATGTTACCAGTTGTTTCTTCTTGGACCAAACGTTCTGTCTCTACTTCAGTAGCAACTTCTTTTTCATCCTCATAACCAAACATGTAAGTAAGAGCAAAACCAAGGGCAAATGATACAGCTACCATAAGAAGGTATAGTGGAAGTTGTCCATTACCTGCATAAAGCATTGTACCAGGGATGATAGTGATACCACTACCAGTACCAGCAAGCCCAAGGATTGAAGCCAATCCACCACCGATTGCACCAGCAATCAATGAAAGGAAGAATGGTTTACGGAAGCGCAAGTTCACCCCGAAGATAGCAGGCTCTGTAATACCGAGGAAGGCAGAAAGAGCCGCTGGGAAAGCAAGTGTTTTCAGTTTTGGATTTTTAGTTTTAACACCAACCGCAACAGTCGCAGCACCTTGAGCTGTCATAGCAGCTGTGATGATAGCGTTGAATGGGTTAGCATGGTCAGCAGCAAGCAATTGCACTTCAAGTAAGTTGAAGATGTGGTGCACACCTGACACGACGATCAATTGGTGAACCCCACCAATCAAGAAACCACCTAGACCAAATGGCATGCTAAGGATCGCTTTTGTAGCGATAAGGATATAGTTTTCAACAACGTGGAAGACTGGTCCGATGATAAAGAGTCCAAGGATAGACATAACCAAAAGTGTCACGAATGGTGTTACCAAAAGGTCAATCACATCTGGAACAACCTTGCGGACAGCTTTTTCAAATTTAGCTCCGACAACCCCGATGATGAAGGCTGGAAGAACGGAACCTTGCAAACCAACAACAGGGATAAAACCAAAGAAGTTCATAGCTGTTACTTCACCACCTGAAGCAACTGCCCAAGCATTTGGAAGTGAGCCAGAAACAAGCATCATACCAAGAACGATACCAACGGCTGGATTTCCACCGAATACACGGAAGGTTGACCACACAACCAAACCTGGCAAGATGATAAAGGCTGTATCTGTCAAGATTTGTGTGTAAGTTGCAAAGTCACCTGGAAGTGGCATTTCAAGAGCGTTGAAAAGACCACGAACACCCATGAAGAGACCTGTCGCTACGATAACTGGGATGATTGGAACAAAAACGTCACCGAAAGTACGGATAGCACGTTGGAACCAGTTCCCTTGTTTGGCAGCTTCTGCTTTCATGTCATCTTTAGATGATGTTGGCAAACCAAGCGCAACAACTTCATCGTACATTTTGTTTACTGTACCAGTACCAAAGATGATTTGGTATTGACCTGAGTTAAAGAAAGCACCTTGAACTTTTTCTAAGTTCTCAATCACTTCTTTATTGATTTTTCCTTCATCTTTGACCATGACACGAAGACGAGTCGCACAGTGAGCTACACTGTTGACATTTTCACGTCCGCCCAAGGCATCGATGACTTTTTTTGCAATTTCCTGATTGTTCATTTGCAAAAATCTCCTTATATAAAATTTTGTTATTGTTTGAAAGCGATTTTATTCGCCCTACGACTATTATTTTATCATGTTTTAGAAATATGTCAAGCGTTTTGCAGAAAAAATATTCTATCCACTTAGTAAGCTCGCTTTAGATTGATTGATTTTGACTGTTTTAGCAGGAATTCCTTAAAAAACAAGTTTGAAATCTTAGTTAAAAGGCTTTTGTTTCATTATCTTTCATATTTTCTTGAAAAGTTGATTAATTTCCTGCTTTAAATTTATGATAAACGTTTAACAGTTTTTTTCTCTTTTTTTAACATAAAAGGCTTGCATTTTTTATCGAAAACGGTTACTATTAGAAGTGATAAGATTTTTGGAGGAATGAATGAATGGAATGGACAACTGAGCGTCGTTACAGACTTTATCAAGATTGGACGCAAGAAGAAATTCAACATATAAAGGAAAATATGGCTCAATCTCCATGGCATACTCATTACCATGTTGAGCCAAAAACAGGACTTCTCAACGATCCAAATGGCTTTTCTTACTTTGATGGGAAGTGGATTGTTTTTTATCAAAATTTTCCTTTCGGTGCAGCCCACGGTTTGAAATCTTGGGTGCAGTTGGAAAGTGAGGACTTGGTTCACTTCACAGAAACTGGAGTCAAAGTTTTGCCTGATACTCTATTAGATAGCCACGGTGCCTACTCTGGTTCTGCCATGCAGTTTGGCGATAGCTTGTTCCTATTCTATACAGGAAATGTCCGTGATGAAAACTGGATCCGTCACCCATACCAGATTGGGGCCTTGATGGACAAGGATGGCAAAATTACAAAGATTGATAAGATCTTGATTGACCAGCCTGCTGACTCAACTGACCACTTCCGCGATCCGCAAATTTTTAACTTTAAAGGTCAATATTATGCCATCGTCGGTGGACAGGACTTGGAGAAAAAAGGCTTCGTCCGTCTCTACAAGGCTGTAGACAACGACTATACAAACTGGCAAGCCGTTGGCAACCTTGACTTTGCTAACGACCGTACTGCCTACATGATGGAATGCCCGAATCTGGTCTTTGTAGGGGATCAACCTGTCCTCCTCTACTGCCCACAAGGATTGGATAAGAAAGTTCTAGACTACGATAATATCTATCCAAATATGTATAAGATTGGGGCTTCCTTTGACCCTGAAAATGCCAAAATGGTAGATGTATCTCAACTTCAAAACATGGATTATGGTTTCGAAGCCTATGCAACTCAAGCCTTCAACGCTCCTGATGGACGTGCTCTAGCTGTTAGCTGGCTTGGCTTGCCTGATGTTTCTTACCCATCTGACCGTTTTGACCACCAAGGAACCTTCTCTTTGGTCAAGGAACTCACTATCAAAGACGGCAAACTCTACCAATACCCAGTCGCAGCTATCAAGGACCTTCGTGCTACTGAAGAAGCCTTCTCAAACCGTTCCAAAACCAAGAACACTTACGAACTCGAACTCAACTTGGAAGCTAATAGCCAGAGCGAGATTGTCTTACTAGCTGATCAAGAAGGCAAGGGACTTTCCATCAACTTTGACCTTGTAAATGGTCAAGTGACAGTGGATCGTAACCAGGCTGGTGAACAGTATGCCCAAGAATTTGGAACAACTCGCTCTTGCCCTATCGACAATCAAGCTACTACTGCTACAATTTTCATCGATAACTCTGTCTTTGAAATTTTCATCAATAAAGGAGAAAAAGTATTTTCCGGTCGTGTCTTCCCACATGCAGACCAAAATGGTATCCTGATTAAATCTGGAAACCCAACTGGAACTTACTATGAATTAGATTATGGTCGCAAAACTAACTGATGTCGCCAAACTTGCAGGCGTCAGCCCTACTACCGTTTCTCGGGTTATCAACAAAAAAGGTTATCTCTCTGAAAAAACCATTCAAAAGGTTAATGAAGCCATGCGGGAATTGGGCTATAAACCCAACAACCTAGCTCGTAGCTTGCAAGGAAAATCAGCCAAATTAATCGGTTTGATTTTCCCTAATATTTCCAATGTTTTCTATGCAGAATTAATTGATAAGCTGGAACACCAACTCTTTAAAAATGGTTACAAGACCATCATCTGCAACAGCGAACACGACTCTGAGAAGGAACGTGAATATATCGAAATGTTGGAAGCTAATCAGGTAGACGGCATCATTTCGGGTAGTCATAACTTGGGAATCGAAGACTATAATCGCGTGACCGCGCCGATTATTTCCTTCGACCGAAACCTATCGCCAGACATTCCTGTCGTCTCCTCTGACAACTATGCTGGTGGGGTTCTAGCCGCCCAAACCTTGGTTAAGACAGGCGCCCAATCTATCATCATGATTACAGGGAATGACAATTCTAATTCACCAACTGGACTACGCCACGCTGGTTTGCTTCTGTACTCCCCAAAGCTCCTATTATCAATGTTTCCAGTGACTTTTCTCCTGTCAGAAAAGAAATGGAAATCAAGAATATCTTAACTCGACAAAAGCCAGATGCCATCTTTGCTTCAGATGATTTAACAGCTATTCTGGTCATTAAAATTGCTCAAGAACTGGGCATTTCTGTCCCAGAAGAGCTCAAGGTCATCGGATACGATGGTACCTACTTTATCGAAAATTACTATGCTCAACTAGCTACTATCAAGCAACCTTTGGAAGAGATTGCCTGCCTCACTGTTGACCTCCTCTTGCAGAAGATCGAAGGCAAGGAAGTCGCGACAACAGGTTACTTTTTACCTGTTACTCTATTGCCTGGAAAAAGTATTTAATACTCAATGAAAATCAAAGAGCAAACTAGGAAGCTAGCCGCAGGCTGTACTTGAGTACGGTAAGGCGAAGCTGACGTGGTTTGAATTTGATTTTCGAAGAGTATAAGCACAAGAAAACTCAGACCGATCGGTCTGAGTTTTTTTATGATCTTAAATTTTCTAAATAACGCTGGGCTGTCTCTAAGTTAAAGGTTTTCTCTGCTATAAGGCGCTCAACTAAGGGAGCTACCTCGGATTCACTAGCACCTGCGAGGAGTGCCAAGGATTTAGCCTGCAATTTCATGTGGCCTTGCTGAATCCCTGTACTCACCAAGGCTTTCAGGGCTGCAAAGTTTTGGGCAAGCCCGATGGACACGATAATCTGGGCTAATTCTTTGGCAGAAGGATTTCCCAGCAATTCATGACTGAGGGCTACACGAGGGTTGAGACCAATAGAGCCACCCTTGGTCGCTACAGGCATGGGCAGAGTCATCTCACCTACCAATTCTTCTCTTTCAAGGTCCAGTGTCCAGCGACTAAGACCTTGGTAGCGTCCATCTAGACTGGCAAAAGCATGAGCCCCTGCCTCAATGGCACGCCAGTCATTACCCGTGGCGATTAAAATGGCATCTATACCATTAAAAATCCCTTTATTATGAGTAGCAGCTCGGTAAGGATCAGCCTGGGCAAACTGACTAGCCAAAGCTATTTTCTCCGCAATCTCCCGTCCTTGCTCCTTTTGGCGACTCAAGTAGCGAAAGGCGATACGACAGCTTGTCGTCACCAGAGAATCGGTCGCGTAATTAGACAGGATTCCCATGAGACTCTGTCCCTGACTAAGTTCTTCTAAGACTGGTTTCAAGGCTTCTAGCATGGTGTTAAGCATATTAGCACCCATAGCTTCTTGGGTATCGACATGGAGATAAACAACGAGAAAGTCTGTTTCGCCTTTAATCTCTTCTACATGTAGATCACGCGCCCCACCCCCGCGTTTAACAATCGAAGGATAGGCTTGATTAGCAAGTTCCAAGAGTTCTGCTTTCTTGCTGGCAATCTTCTCTTGCGCTAGCTCTGGATCATCAACTTGATAAAGAGCTACCTGACCAATCATCTGACGCTCATGCACTTGAGCAGTAAAGCCACCTGCTCTCTTGATAATTTTGCTGGCATAGCTGGCTGCAGCAACTACTGAGGGTTCTTCTGTCACATAGGGAACTGTATAGTCCTGCCCATTCACCAAAAGTTCTGGAATGATAGAATAAGGCAGAGAAAAAGTTCCTACCACATTCTCACTCAGCTGGTCTGCAACAGTCAAGCTAACTTGTTCATCCTGCTCCAGACTCCTTTGCTTTTCAGGACTAAGGAGGGCCTGAGCTCGCAATAACTCAAGGCGCTCATGGTATGATTTTTTAGAAAATCCATTCCAACTTATCTTCATTATTTTTCAACCTTGCTATAACGGCGTTGGTGGTCGACAATCTCCACCAAGGCATAGTCTTGATTTTCAAAACCAGCAAACTTGGCTGAACCAGATTCATCCAAGTCCACTTCCTCAAAGAAGACCTTTTCATAGTCTGCAACAGATAAGGCAGTTCGTTGGTCGAGCTTGTTCAAGCGGTCTTTATCCAGATAAGCTTCATAACCTTCAACCAATTCACAACTGAAGAACTCCGTCACAGCACCACTTCCGTAACTATAAAGGGCGATTTTATCCCCAGCCTTCAAGCTATCTGTATTTTCCAAGAGAGACAAGAGTCCAAGGAAGAGGGATCCTGTGTAGATGTTCCCCACCTTCTGACTGTAGAGAATAGACTGGTCAAAATGCTTTTGCAAGAGGTCTTTTTTCTCTTGTGGAAGGCTCTTATCCATGATTTTTTTCAAGCCTTTTAGCGCTAATTTAGGGTAAGGCAAGTGGAAGCACACAGCCGCAAAATCATCTAAGGTAAGCTGGTAGCGTTTTTGGTATTCAAGCCAAGTCGTTTTCAAACTATCCAAATATTGTTGGGTAGAATAGACACCATTTACATAAGGGGTTGTTGAGTAATTTGGTCGCCAGAAATCCATGATGTCACGGGTCTGAGCCACGTTATCATTATTAAAGGCCATAATGCGTGGATTTTGTGTAATCAACATAGCCACACTTCCAGCACCCTGAGTGGGTTCTCCTGGAGTTTCAATACCATACTTAGCAATATCACTGGCGATGACCAAGACCTTGGACTCTGGAGAATTTTCCACATGCAGTTTTGCATAATGGAGGGCAGCTGTCGCTCCATAGCAGGCTTCTTTAATCTCGAAACTACGAGCAAAGGGCTGAATGCCAAGTAAACCATGCACAAAGACGGCCGCAGCCTTACTCTGATCAATTCCTGACTCGGTAGCCACAATGACCATATCAATTTCTTGTCTTTCTTGCTCAGTTAAAATAGAGTCACTTGCACTCGCCGCCAAGGTCACAATATCCTCAGTTAGGGGTGCAATACTCAATTCCTTGAGCAAGAGTCCTTTGCTTAATTTTTCAGGGTCAATTCCCCTCGCTTCTGCTAAGTCTTGTAATTTCAAGACATATTGACTGGTCGCAAAACCAATCTTATCAATACCGATTGTCATATTTACCTCTGTTTTATCATTCATTGTAAAAAATCGTTCTATACTATTTTATCACAAATGGCAGTAAAAGAGAGAAAAAAGACTTGATTCACCAAATCAAGTCGCTTATTGGTCATAGTTTTAAAGAATGATTAGTTGCTATAGAGTTCACCGACATAAGTAGCTTTATAAGCGCCATTCACAATTCTCAGCTCCTGGAGGATCAAATCTCCTGAGTAAGTCCTTCCCATCTCATCTACAAATTCTTGATAAAACTGACTAGTCGGAATTTCTCTAATATCCTTATCAAATGTCTTGTCAAGTGTTTACTAACCTTCTCAGCAATCAACTGATTCTCTTGCAATCCACTTTGAAATTCTGAACCCGAACTAGAAACCATGACTGGGATAAACAGCAAGGTCAGTAGACTTACAGACAATAAGGAAAATAGTGATTTTTTCATGATTTTTCCTCCTTTCTATATATAGAATAGCACATATAGAAAGCGTTGTCAATTTATTTGTCTCATTTTTCAGAAAATTCTTTTGTTTCTGAAAACTCTACGATACTCAATGTGTTTTTATATAATGATACAGTCTGAGAATCACTGTTCCACTAGCCATTCCAATGGAAATCACCAAAGCCAACATGACAACCAAGGTAGCACTGGCAATAGCATGACTATAATCCCCTGTCACAAAAAAGGCAGTTGTCCGATAAGAAAGATAACCTGGAACCAGAGGTGCCAAGATAGCCAAGATAAAGACCACAGCAGGTGTCCTATAAAGAATACTTAAAATCTGGCTGATACAAGAACCGATAATAGCAGCAATGAAGGTGGCTACGATAACATTGGTTGGTTCCTTGAGCAAGAGATAAATTAGCCAGACAACCATGCCCAAAATTCCGCCAGGTAAGAGCATAGAGCGTTGCACATTGAGTACGATTAAAAAAGTGATAATAGCGAAAAGACTTGCTACTGCTTGTAATAAAAAGGTTGTTAGTGTCATATTAGTTCATCAATACCAAGGCGACAGAAGTTCCCGCCCCTAAAGCAAGGGTAATGAGCAGGGATTCAAACATCTTACTCATACCAGAGTTTATGTGGTTAGTCATAATATCACGAACCGCATTGGTCAAGGCAATCCCTGGTACAAACGGCATGACCGCACCAGCTATAATCAAATCTGCAGTTGAAGGGAAACCTGTGTAGCGAGCCCAAAACTGGGCTATCATTCCAAAGACAAAGGCTCCAGCAAAGGCTGTCACAAAGGGAATTCGGATAAATTTTTCCACATAGAGGGAAAAGGCAAAACCAAATAAGGTCGCTACTCCTGCCCCAAGTGCGTCGTAGATGTTTCCACTAAACATAACTGAAAAGAAAGGGGCACTAAAGGTCGCAGCCAAAGTTACCTGCAACTTAGTATAGGGAAGGGGTTGAGCTTGCAAAGCCGTCAATTGCTTAAAGGCTGTTTCTAAATCAATCTTCCCCCCAACCAGCTGACGAGAAATCTGGTTCACATCGCAAACTTTTTCAATGTTATAAGAAGAGGAAGTCACGCGCTTCATTCGAGAAATATTGGTATTTTCAATGGAGAAAAAGATAGCGGCAGGCATGGCAAGAACATTGCAGTCCACAATCCCCTGTGAATGCGCAATACGAATCATGGTATCTTCTACACGATGAATCTCTGAACCACTTTTAAGGAGAATGGTTCCTGCTAACATAATGACATCGATGACGGCATTTAACTCTCTCGATTCGTCCATTTTTTTCTCCTTTTAGTTACTTTCTCTATTCTATCACAAAAATTCAATTTAAAAAAATCTTT
>BNJS01000435.1_pt1 | contig 42487 bp, 52 predicted proteins | sample 8540461 | NCBI WGS metagenome assembly BNJS01 (sample SAMD00202454, study PRJDB9452) | human saliva metagenome | isolation source: human saliva | place: Japan
CCTTGATGACATCGTCCAAAAATTCATCAACTTCAACCTTACTATCCCGCGGACTTCACGTCCAAACTCTTGTTCAAAAATATCTTTTGCTGAAAAATAATAACTTGCCATCTCTCTCTCCATTCTCGATTTCTAATAGTATTATTATAAAAAAAGGCAAACAAAAATCAAGGTCAAAGGCTTACTTTTCAGAAAAATTTTCTGCCAGCTCATTTAAGTCTTCAAAGGTTAGCCTTTTTATGCGATAACCTTCCTGAGTTTTCATCAAGGTATCCATAAATTTTAATTTGGTCTCATTTTCTGGGTCATAGAAAAAATAAGCTAAATCAGTATTTTCCAGTAAAAATCGTTGGTAATCACGCAGTTGGCTCACATGTTCATATTTGGGATAGGCATATTTAACGAAATCTACCTGCTTAAATTGGCCAAGTTTAAGCTGATTAGCTTCATTCCAATTTTCCCCGTGTGTTTCAAAATCAAAAATGCTAGCTAGGCTGAAATCATACTCATCTTTCATTTCATTTGCGACATCCAGAACCCATGATTCAAATCCCAAATTCCCTGTAAAGACCAGCCATTTAAGCCCCTTCTTCTGCTAAGTTTTCTAAATCTCTTCTAATCGCTTTCTTTATAATTTTTAACCTGATATCTTTTTCGTTAAAGACACCCAAGTCGAAAGTTAGAGTAGCCCATAATTAAAGCTCTAGTCATTTTTACACCTTTCTTTATATTTTATGGTATAATAGAGTGATGTTATTGTACCAATAAGGAGAAATATGGTCAACTATCCTCATAAAATTTCATCAAAAAAAAGCCAAACATCTATTTCTCAACCAAAAAATTTCGCAAATCGAGGAATGACTTTTGAAAAGATGATTAACGCTACCAACGACTACTATCTGACACATGGCATGGCAGTTATCCACAAAAAACCGACGCCTGTTCAGATCGTTCGAGTAGACTATCCTCAACGTAGTCGAGCCAAAATTGTAGAGGCCTATTTTAGACAAGCTTCCACAACAGATTACTCTGGCGTGTATAGAGGACATTACATTGACTTTGAAGCCAAGAAACACGACAAAAAATGCTATTCCACTAAAAGAAACTTTCCATCTTCATCAGATTCAACATATGGAACAAGTTCTGGAACAGCAGGGCATTTGCTTCGTTCTACTTCATTTTTCTTCTCAACAAGAAACTTACTTGTTACCGGCACTTGATTTGATTCGTTTTTATCATCAAGATAAGGGTCAAAAATCAATGCCACTTGGATATATTCGGGAAAACGGATATTTAGTAAAGCAGGGAGCTTTCCCTCAAATTCCCTATCTCGACATTATCAAAGAACATTTACTAGGTGGTAAAACAAGATGAACAAACAAATTATTCTGCGATTCTTAAAGTATATGGGAATTACATTCCTTACCTTATTTATCGCAATATTTCTATTAGGTGGTGGTGTTTTCCTCTACTTTGTTAGCAAGGCTCCAGCCTTATCTGAAAGTAAATTAGTTGCGACAACTTCCAGCAAAATTTATGACAACAAGAACGAATTGATTGCTGACCTTGGATCTGAACGTCGCGTAAATGCTCAAGCCAATGAAATTCCCACTAATTTGGTCAAAGCTATTGTCTCAATCGAAGATCACCGCTTCTTTGATCATAGAGGAGTTGATACCATTCGTATCATGGGTGCAGCATTACGAAATCTACAAGGAAGAGGAGGGCTCCAAGGTGCTTCAACCTTGACTCAGCAATTAATTAAATTAACTTATTTCTCAACTTCAACTGCTGATCAAACTTTGTCACGTAAAGCTCAAGAAGCTTGGCTAGCCGTTCAATTAGAACAAAAAGCAACTAAGCAAGAAATCCTGACCTATTACATCAATAAAGTCTACATGTCTAACGGTAATTATGGAATGCAAACCGCAGCCCAAAATTACTACGGAAAAGATTTGAAAGAATTAAGCTTGCCACAGTTAGCACTCCTAGCTGGAATGCCTCAGGCACCGAACCAATATGATCCGTATTCCCATCCAGAAGCCGCTCTCGAACGTCGTAATTTAGTACTTTCAGAAATGAAAGACCAAAATTACATCAGTGCAGAACAGTATGAGAAAGCAATTAATACTCCTATCACTGACGGTCTTCAGAGCTTGAAATCAGCCAATAGTTACCCAGCTTATATGGATAACTACCTCAAAGAAGTCATCGACCAAGTAGAACAAGAAACTGGTTACAACCTTCTTACTACAGGTATGGATGTCTACACAAATGTGGACAAAGATGTTCAAAAGCGACTTTGGGATGTTTATAACACAGATGAGTATGTTGCTTACCCAGATGATGAAATCCAAGTAGCATCCACTATCGTAGATGTAACAAATGGTAAAGTACTTGCTCAGTTAGGGGCCCGTCACCAATCAAGTAATGTATCTTTCGGCATCAACCAAGCCGTGGAAACAAACCGTGACTGGGGTTCTACTATGAAACCAATTACTGACTATGCTCCTGCATTAGAGTATGGAGTTTATGACTCTACTGCAACTATTGTACATGACGTTCCTTATAATTATCCTGGTACTGATATTCCAGTCTACAACTGGGACCATGGCTACTTTGGAAATATTACAATTCAGTATGCACTTCAACAGTCACGTAATGTCACAGCTGTTGAAACTCTTAATAAGGTTGGTTTAGACAGAGCAAAAACCTTCCTCAATGGATTAGGTATTGACTATCCAAGCATACACTATGCCAATGCCATTTCAAGTAATACAACTGAATCCAACAAAAAATATGGTGCAAGTAGTGAAAAAATGGCTGCTGCCTACGCTGCTTTTGCTAATGGTGGTATTTATCACAAACCAATGTATATCAATAAAATCGTCTTTAGTGACGGTAGTGAAAAAGAATTTTCTGATGCTGGTACACGAGCTATGAAAGAAACCACTGCCTATATGATGACTGAAATGATGAAAACAGTCTTAGTCTACGGAACAGGACGTGGTGCCTATCTACCATGGCTTCCACAAGCAGGTAAGACAGGTACTTCTAACTATACCGACGACGAAATTGAAAGTATATCAAGAACACTGGCTACGTAGCTCCAGATGAAATGTTTGTAGGTTATACTCGCAAATATGCAATGGCTGTTTGGACAGGTTACTCAAATCGTCTCACTCCAATCATTGGAGATGGTTTCCTCGTAGCTGGTAGAGTCTATCGATCAATGATGACCTACCTCTCAGAAGATAATCGCCCTGGAGATTGGACAATGCCTGAGGGCTTATACAGAAGTGGAGAGTTCGTCTTCCAAAACGGAGCAAGAAATACTTGGAATACTACAGCTACACAACAAACACAGTCAGTAGAGAATTCCTCTACAACAACTGAAACTTCAACTACACAGGCAAATACGACTGTTGGTCAACAACCCAATAATGCTCCAGTAACTGATCCAAATCAAGGACAAACTGGTCAAGCTGTCCAACCAGTACAACCAACACCACAAAATCCACAAGTTCAACAGCAACCACAATAGTAAGATAAAGAAAATCCTGAGAATAGAAACTCAGGATTTTTTCTACAGAAAATTAGCTTCATCATCTCTGAAAGTGAAGATAGTCATCAATTCATCTTCTAGAAAGCAAAAGAAGTTAGCCAAAACTAACTTCTTATTTGATCTATTTCACATGTTTTGCAAGTTCTTCTTGCGCTTTTTTATTGGATTCTTCTTTTTCTTTCATCCATTTATCTTGCGCTTTTTGATATTCATCTGCAGTGACTGCCTTGTCTTGAAGTTCCAAATATTTGTATCGGAGCGGATCGCTTGTTCCCTTGTTACCTGAGAAAGAGAAAGGTAAAGTAAATGGTACCATCTTAGACAAGATTGGACGACCCTGTACGAGATGTCGTTGGAATGACTAGGGCACTATCTGTCAGCCAAGCTTGAGCTTCAGCATACTTGTTATACCGTTTTCGTCACATCTGTAGTTTCTTCCCTGCTTCATTGACCATTTTATCATAATCATTGAGACCAACCTTCTTAGCTGCCTCATTGTCTGTTCCTGAATCAAATCCTAGGTAAGTTCTCGTATTTTTCCCCTACAGAAGGCTTTGATGATATCAAGATAAGTTGATGGATCCGAGAAGTCTGGTCCCCATCCAACGTTATCAGAAATATCCCAATCTTCACCCAGCAGCAGTTTGTGCAAAATAAAGTAACATTAAGCACTTCATCTTTTTGCAATTGTTGAATATCAATAATGACATTATCAGTTCCTAAAGTTTGCTTCCAAGGATTGTTTTCATAGATTGGACACGCTGAACTTTTTGTAGTTGCTGTCTGGTCAACTGGCATATCTAGATGAATTGGGAAGGTTACACCCTTCAGCTTGAAGAGCAGTCTTAGCTTTGGCAAATTCTGCCTTTAGCTTTTTTTCTGGATTGTAGAGACCATCTTGAGCATCAGCCAGATTAACATCCTTCCATTCATCCCCATAAGTCACTAATTTTTTTCTTTTGACCATATCACCAAAGTTTCTTACCCATCTGCTTGAACAAATGTTGGTGGAACAAAAAGATATTACGCAAAGATTTTGCTTGCTCCAGTTTGTCCATTTAGCTGAGAAGCATAGGCTGTACGATCAAAACCAAAAGCAATAGCCTGACGGAAATCCTTGTTTAAGAGTGCTTTTTTAGTAGAAGTCTTTTGTTCGTCGCTAGTCTTAGAAGTATATTTATAGGACTGACGGTCAATGTTTGTTCCTACTACATAAGTCGTAGAGTCCTGTTGCGTATAGACAATATTGTCCTTCATCTCTTTCTCAAGCTCTGCGAAACTTGCACTTGTTGGATAGAGACGAGCTGCTGAAAGGCTACCATCTTTAAAGTTTTCTGCAGGTTTACTAGTATCTTGACCATCCCAGAATGACAATTTAACTTTGTCAATATGGACATTGTCCTTTATCCCAGTAGTTAGGATTTTTTTCGCAAATTCAACAGTAGATTTAGTCACAATAGATTTTCAACAAATAAGGACCATTATACAAGATACTACTTGGATCTGTTGCTTTAGCAAAATCATCCCCTTTTGAGTTCAAAAACTCTTCATTAACTGGTGCCAAGACACCCATGGTTGTTTTAGAATTCCAAAAACTTTCAGGTTTGTTCAAAGTGTATTGGACTGTTTGATCGTCAAGCGCTTTAATCCCAACTTGAGAGAAATCTTTATTTTCCCCTTTAGCATAGGCATCCAAACCTTTGATTGAATCCTGTACCAAGTAAAGAGCTTCAGATTTCTTGTCTGTCGCATATTTAAGACCCTGTCACAAAAGTCCTGAGCCTTGACAGGAGCATATTCTTCTCCTTCTGATGTGTACCATTTGGCATCCTGACGAATCTTATAAGTATAGGTCAAACCATCTTTAGAAACTGACCAGTCCTCTGCCATAGAGGGAACAAGATTCCCATAACGGTCATTTTCAAGCAATCCATCAATCACATTACTAGTAATGTCTGCAGTAGCTGCCTTGCTGGTTGTCAAATAGTTGAGATTATCTGGGTCTGTCTCGTAGGTAAATGCAAAAGTCTGCTCACCTTTAGTAGCTGAACCACCAGAACAAGCCGCTAAGACACCAGTTGCTAATAAAGTGACTCCCGCAAGAGCCAATACTTTTCTTGTTTTCATAGTCTTCTCCTTTGTTTTTCTATCCATTATAGACCCTTTTTAAAGTCCTGTCAATATAATTTTCTGAATTTTAGAAAATTATTTTTTAAACAAAAACTTTGCAAAAATATGAATAATATCAAAAATCCCTCAACTACATTACATAGTCAAGGAATTATTAATCATATTTGTAAATAGCAACTGAGATACAGTTTTAATTCTTTAATCTAACTCATTTCTTACACACTGTAAAGCTGCTCCAATTACTTGGTGCATATCGTAATAACGATAGTGTCCTAAACGACCACCAAAGATAACATTCCCTTGCTCACCAGCCAGTTTTTTATACGATTTATATAAGTGATTATTACGATCATTATTTACTGGATAATAAGGCTCATCACCTTTTTCCCATGTTTTAGAATATTCTTTAGTTCAGGAGTTTTACCATTTAAAACCACACGTTGCTCATCAATCTTAGCTTGTGCTTCTGTGGCGTTACAACTCCCCAAAAGTTTATTGAAGGTATTCATATTAAAAGGCAGGTTATAAATCTCACCCTTATAATTTGCAACTGGAGAGTTTGTGTAACGGTTAAACTCTGCAAACTGATTCACATAATCCCAAATCTCCTTGTCAGAAGTATGGAAAATATGAGCACCATATTGATGAACTTGAATTCCTTCCTCTTCACGAGTATAGATATTACCCGCGATATGATTTTCGTTTTTCGATGACTTTTTACTTTTTCCTTTTAAGGCTGCTTCATGGGCAAATACTGCACCAAAAAGACCAGCACCAACAACAAGATAATCGTACATACGATACTCCTTCAATTCAAAACATACTAAATTTCAATCAAGGTATTCCTAAAATAAAGTAATACTGAGTAAAAATCAGCTAGCAAACTAAAGTGATCGCTACAACCAACTAAAAATACTTTGAAATTATATACAAAACTAATAAAGTTAGTAATAGACTTTACGATGACAAGACAATATTTACATAGTTTTTGAATAGATTTTTCAAATAATATCAACAAAACCTAGAAATACTAATCAATTCTAGCATAAAGCAATGATTTTTCAGCTACAAATATAATGAGATAAGTCAAATCAAAAAGACAAGCATCAAAAAAATGATGATTTGTCTTTATAGAATTTTCTTTTCAAAAAAACTATTTTATCTTATTTAACATGCTTTTCTGCTTCTTTTTGAGCTTTTTCGATTGCTTTTTTGCTTTCTTGCTCCCATTTAGTCTTGGCTTCTTCATACTGTTTAGTTGTAACAGTATCTTTTTGCAGTTTCATGTACTTGTAGTTATTGCCATCACCCTTGATACCGACCAGTGAATAGCCTCTTGTAAATGGCGTTACTTTGGTTACAGATGCTGTACCACCACTTGACATAGCTGACATAATCAGAGAGTTGTCAATCATCCAAGCCTGTGCTTCAGCATATTTTTCATAGCGTTTGGCTACATCTTTATTTTCACTATCTGCATCTTTGAGCATCATTAGTGTAGGTATCAAGACCCAAGCTAGCAATCTTAGCTTTATCTTCCTGAGCATCTAGACCAAAAATCTTGAGATAGAATCCATCCTCTGCATTGAAAGGATTGAGATAAGTTGATGGATCTTGATAATCACCTACCCAACCATCAAAGTTCAAATCATAGTCTCGATCAGCTGGTGTTGGTGCCAAGAAGGCTACATTATTAAAATCATCTGTTGAAAGTTGCTGAACATCAATGACAATGATTATCAGCACCCTAAAACCGACTCAAGGGTCTGCTTAACTGAGTTCATGCCTGTCACAGCATTTTTATTTGTCTGATCAACAGCTACATCCAAGTGAATTGGGAAGGTCACACCTTGACTTGCCAATTCTTTTTTAGCTTCCGCAAATTTTGCTTGGGCTTTTTCTTTGTTGAAATAGGCATCCTGAGCATCTGCCAAGTTAATACCTGACCATTCTGTGCCATAGTTGACCAATTTAGAAGCCACTACTTCTCCAAAGGTCTTGTCTCCAACTTGGACAAATGTAGGAGGCACTAGGGTGTTACGAAGGGTCTTGCTAGCTGCTTCTTCCCCATTTGACTGAGCAGAATAGGCTGTACGGTCCAAGGCAAAGTTCACTGCTTGGCGGAAGTTCTTGTTCAAGACAGCTGTCTCAGTTGACTTCTTCTGCTCATCTGTCGTTTTAGCAGTGTGATTGTAAGCCTTACGGTTGACGTTGAAATTGAAATACCAAGAAGTCTTGTCCTGCAAACTATAGACGATATTATCCTTATATTTTTCCTTAGTCTTAGCAAAGTTAGAACTATTTGGATAAACCCCAGCGATAGAATAAGCTCCACTTTCAAAATTACGGATGGTCAATTCTTGGTCTGAACCATCAAAGTAAGCCAATTTTACGTGTTCAATTGATACTTTGTCATGATCATAGTAATGCGGATTCTTCACATACTCGATAGATGATTTTGATGTGAAATCTTTTAACAAATAAGGTCCGCTGTAGAGAATGCTATTTGGAGATAGGGTACCAAAATCTTTCCCTTTTGAATTTAGAAAACTCTTCGTTTACTGGGAAAAGAATACTGTTGGTTGTTTTTGAGTTCCAGTAAGGTTCTGGGCGTGCCAAAGTATACTCAACAGTCTGGTCGTCAATGGCCTTCACCCCAACCTTAGAAAAGTCAGAATCCGCTCCTGTAATATAATCATTCAAGCCCTTGATCGAGTTTTGAATCAAGTCAATGGCCTGTGATTTATTGTCCACTGCGTACTTGATACCCTGTCACAAAATCTTGTGCCTTGACTGGGGCGTACTCTTCACCGTCAGCTGTGAACCATTTGGCATCTTTTCTCAATTTGTAGGTATAAGTCAGACCGTCGCTTGAAACAGACCAGTCTTCTGCCAAAGATGGAACTAGGTTTCCATGGTTGTCATTTTCAAGCAAACCATCAACTAGGTTGGTTATAATCGATGTATTATCAGCGTAGTAGTCTAATAAATAGTTAAATGTAGTTGGATTTCCACTAAAGGTTGATGAGTAAGTTTTTGTATCTGAACCTGATTGTCCGCAAGCAGCTAAAAAGCAAAGCAGCAGCAAAAGTCAGGCCTGCACTAAGGACACGCTTTTTTGTATTCATCTTCTTTCTCCTTTATGTTAGTTTTTATAACATAAGTTTATTTTACCAAAATTAGTGGAAATTTGTAAAGTTAATTGAATTTCTAGAATGAAAGTTTATAAACTCTAGCCATAAAAAAACAAAGGATTTCTGTCTTTCATACAGTCCTCCCTTGTTTTTTATACGATTTATTAATTAAAAATTATTTGTGAAAAACAAGCCTAGACTCATTTTACGTGTTTTTCTAAATCCTTTTGATACTGAGCATTAGATTCTAGTTTTTCCTTTTGCCACTTTTTGAGGGCTGCCTCATACTCTTTCGTTGTAACAATATCGTTTTTGAAGTTCCATTCCTTTAAAAAAATAAATGGGATCCCCTTTGATACCAACTTGTGAATAAGCTTTTAGTAAATGGTACAGCACGACTTACCATAGGAGAACCTCCTGAAGACGCCACTGGAATAAGGAGAGAACTATCTGTTACCCAAGCTTGAGCCTTAGCATATTTCTCATAACGTTTGTCAAGATTAGTGGTCTCAGAGGCAGCTTCATCCAAGAGCTTCTTGTATTCATCCAAGCCAACTTTCGCCATAACTTCAGGATCCTTGCCCTTTGTTATACCTAGATGTTTCAAGGCAGAACCCTTCTTAGCATCTAAAATATTGAGATAGGTTGCTGGATCTTGGTAATCTGGTCCCCAACCTGTTCCGTTCAAATCATAGTCTTTTTGGGTTGGAACTTTCGCTTGAGAAGTGATACTTTCCTTCTCATTGTCTGTCATTTGAAGAACATCTACAATGACATTCTCCGTCCCAAGCGTTTCTTCAATTGATTGTTTTAGCGAATTGGTTTGTTGAACCGCAACTACATCTGTCTGTTCTACTGGCACATCCAAATGAATCGGGAAACTTACTCCCTTAGCTTGCAATTCTGACTTCGCTTTTTCAAATGCAGATTTAGCCTTTGTAGGATTGTAAATTGTATCCTTACCATCTGTGAGAGTCACATCTTTCCACTGTTCTCCATATTTCAGTAGTTCATCCTGAGCCAACTGTCCGAAGGTCTTCCCTGCTACTTGAACGTAATTATCTGGCACTAGACTAGTACGAATAATCTTATCCGCACCTTCTTCACCGTTTAATTGAGCTGTATAGGCGTGGCGATTAAAGGCAAAATTAATTGCTTGACGGAAATTTTTATTCAGCATGGCTTCTTTTGTAGAAAGCTTTTGTCCTTCATCTGTCTTGGCTGTTTTATTATATGATTGACGATTTACGTTAAAAGTAAAGTAATAACTAGTTGCTTCCTGAGGGCTATAAATAATCTGATCTCCATATTTCTCTTTGGTAGAAGCAAAACTTGAACTATTTGGGAAAAGTCTCGCTGTATTATATGCTCCTGTAGCGAAACTACGGATAAGGGATTCTTGATCTGATCCATCATAGAATGTTAATTTTACATTATCAATCTTGACATTTTCCTTATCCCAATAGTTAGGAGTTTTTTCATATTCAATCACAGATTTAGAAATCAAAGATTTCAAAAAATATGGACCATTGTAAAGAATACTTGATGGGGTTGGCGCTCCGTAATCCTTGCCTGTTGCATTCAAAAATTCTTCATTTACAGGAAGCATGGTTGCTGTTGTTACTTTCGAGTTCCAAAAACTTTCTGGTTTATTAAGGGTATATTCTACCGTATAATCATCAAGAGCTTTAACACCTACAGTTGAAAAATCATTGGTCTCACCACTAACATAAGCCTCCAAACCTTTGATTGATTTTTCAATCAAAGAAAGACCATCTGACTTAGCATCTGCTGCATGTTTCAGACCTGTAACAAAATCCTGCGCCTTAACTTCTGCATACTCCTCTCCTTCAGAAGTATACCACTTCACCCCCTTACGAAGTTTGTAAGTGTAAGTCAAACCATCGGTTGAAACAGTCCAATCCTCTGCTAAAGACGGAACAAGATTTCCATATTTATCATTCTCTAAAAGACCATCAACAACATTACCAATCACGTCAGAGGTAGAACTTTTACTCGTAACGCTATAATCCAAAGAAGACGGATCCACTGCATAAACATAAGAAAAGCTCCTCGGGGCATCTGCTTTCTTATCACTTTTACCACAAGCTGCAAAAGAAGGGCTGCACTCATCGTTAATCCTGCTCCTAAAATCCACTTTTTCGATTTCATAACCAAACTCCTTTAATAATATGTTATTTCCACCATTATACTCTATTTTATTATAAAAGCAAGAGCTTTTTGACAGATTTTTAGAAAATTCTAAAAATATAAAAGAGTTCTCTCTAAAACTTTTCAGCAAAACCTCAAACTCTATAAGATTTAGGTCTCACTTTTTAGTCAGTCATTTCCACTGAGAAAGCGTCCCATGGAGCTAATATTTGTCCAAAGACTTCTTGAGCTAGGGTGTTTCAATCAAGACCGATTTGACGTTTCCTTCTACGATCAAGTCTTGGGTCTTCATTGGACAAATTAGCTACAACTAAAGGAATCGACGGTCGCCATCTTTTACGGATATAGGCAAAGACTTATCAGCTGTGTCAAGTAATTCAAAAGTCAGCTCGAGATCAGCCAGCTATTCTCCTTACGGTTTGAACCAGTTTCTGATAAGTATAGAAAATAGAATCTGGATTTGCCAGCGCTTCTTGAACGTTGATTTCTTGATAGTTTGGATTGCCAGTCACAAGCGTTGACCTTGTCGAGAAACCAGCTGTTTTACTCTCATCCCATTGCATGAGATTTTGGGCATGTCACGTCCAATGCACGGATACTATCCATGATTTCTTCCATCAGGAACACCTTTTTCAGAGCCTCACGCGCATAGTTGAGAGATTCAATATCTCTACTTGGTCCAGTTGCACAGCTGGATAGATTGGTCACTCCCAATCTCCTCACCTTGGTAGATATAAGGTGCCTCTCATGAGATGAAGTAAGATTGCAAAAGGCTTTTGGCAGATTTTTCGCAGTATTCTTGGTCATTTCAGATTGAGACAATACGAGGGAGGTCGTGATTGATTCGAAAAGTGGAATTCCAGCCATCCTCAACTCCTAACTCTGTCTGCTATTTATTTGAAAATCTCTTTTCAACTTAGCGAGATTCAGCTCTTTTTGATAGTGCCACCATTTTAGAGTTTGCCCTTCCCTGATACTGAAGACAGATGTATGTTCAAACGAGCACGCAATTCTTGACCCTTTGGATCAAGGTGAGAGGCTTGGCAATCTCTGGTGTGCTCCCATGTAGGTCCTACTGTCAAAGAGATTCTTATCTCCAAAGGTGTTACATGTTCATCTCCCTTGAGATAGGGGTGAGCCTGGGACCATTATTGACTACCTTTCTCGTCAGGAGTCACAATCATGTCAGCGACATCCATGCGAGAGCGCCAGTCCCTTTATCAATCCAGAAGTTCATCATCTCACCAGATTTTCTGGCAGGTTTCTCATTTCTCCCAGTTGAGATCCGGCTGTTTCTTGTGAAAAGTGGAGATAGTATGTCCGGCCTGACTTTTTCATCGCTGTTCCCAAGCAGACCACGTAAAGATAGAATCCTGGGTCGTTGGGTCCATCCCGCTGATATCGTGGTCACGTTCAGGGGCTGTCAGGATTTTCCACAGCTCTGACAAACCAAGCATGTTCATCCGAAATTGTGATTGACGCAAGTCCATGATTAATTACAGATATGCTCGCTGTGGCTATCCGCGATCAGTTGGTCCATATCCTCCATGGTCCCGAAAATGGGCTGAGTCAGCCCGGTAATCTGCAATATCACCGCGCATTATCATCCATGGGTCTGCTCATAGAGCGAAAGCCAAATCGCTGTGATTCCTAACTTGGCTAGATAGTCTAACTTACTGGTGATTCCTGCAGATCATCAATTCCATCTCCGTTGCTGTCTATAGAGCTCTTGGGATTAAACTTGATAGACTACGGCATTATGCTCACCATTTTCTTGCATCTTCTTACCTCATTGTTTTCATAATCTGTAGTCTATAGTGATGGCCTTTTTCAGTCGTGCAGCCGTCATCCTGACTTCAACTAACTCCATAGTTTCCTAACTTCCAATATTATAATAGAGGTCAGAGGGTATATGACAAACTTTTAGTTCTGAGACAATGTTGAATCTTGCAGGCGACCATACATCTTGGGACGCATCAGTCAATTTGACGAGCAGCTCTACTTTAGGTTTGGTGGCAAAAATGTAGAAAAGACTTTCCGCTGCATGATAAGTCGCTTCCTGCTGGGCCTGACAGTAAAATCAGCTCTCGCAAAATTCAGAAGAGCGAGGTTTGAGTTGTGATCTCGCCATTATTGCTATGACATCAAGGCATTCCAAGGCCGCGTGTGACTTGGGCATTTCTTATGACCAAGAGTCCTTCGTCTGATTGATAAATTCAATGAACGTGGGGAATTTTGTTGGCTGGCTCAGTGGTCATCACACAGTACGCTGGTATGCACTGCAGATGCCTTCCACGCAACCAACTCGATAAAAACAGAATTGATTCTTATCTTCGTGTCAATCAAAGGATATCCGACGGATATGGATCATGTCACTTTCTCCAGAAGGCATAGGGAAAAACGACTACATCAAAACCAGTCACGCAGCTTGATCGTCATGTGACGCTCCTGGACCTGGTTCTGGAAAAGGTGGCAACCTGCCTGTCAATGTGTACCACGACCAGATCAGTGGTATCAGTCTGGCTGCAGCTAAATTTGAGAACCTTCAGTTTGGAATCTTTACTTCATCATCAGTCAACTTTGGCCTGCGAGGGCTGCTGCAGCTGACCTTGATGATGTCAACTTTGGTCGGCTTTCCATCTCCAAACCTGCGGAGGAAAGCACTGTCAACTACAGCCGTGATGTCAGAGATTTTCCCTGTGCTCAATGCGCATATTTGGAGCGTATCCTCATGGTGAGTCTCACCACACTTCTCCACGTGACTATGGGTGTCAACATGGTTGGTTTCGCTATGTACTGATGATGCAGGCTGCTGCATCGAGGCCTCTAAACGAAAATCATCCGCCGTTATCAAACGACTGCGAGTTTTCAAAAGCCGAAAAAGTGAGCCGAATCTGCTGTCAAGAAGAATTGGGGTGCTAACATGAGACGAGCCTCCGGCATCACCTGCGGACCCGTCGAAAGGTTGCTGTCGCTGCGCGTCAAAAAGCTGAAAGAAACTGGCGGACCAGCAGCCCTGAGCCCTTGAATTGCGCAGCTGGAGTAATCGTACTGGTGAAGAACTCAAGAACTCTTTGGTCCCTACAGCTCGCTGCAGCGTATCAACGCCATGAGTCCAGCTGACATTGCTAAAGTAAAGACTAATCGATGACACCTGAGTTTCATTACCGTAATCCAGGGTCGTGCGATCGATCATCTCGGCCGTAGCGCAGTCCACGCCTGCATTCATGAAATCCTGGTTGCTGCTAGCCATCCAGCTACAGAGAGATCCTGATGCTGCTCGTGCTGCCTGGAAGAGCTGGCAACCTCAAAGGAAGCGAAGCCCACTCAGCCATCATCTTGACTGATGAAGTCAGAGTGTCCTTCGTAAAGCTGGGTATCAATGCGACACTTTGACCCACTTTACGATACGACCCTTGTATCGTGATAGCGATTTCTGAAACCTCCTCACCCTCAGGAAGTTTCTCTCTCTGTCTCAGGCCAGCTTTGCCTGATATAAGCTGAAAGTAGAAAACTGAAAGGATTTACCATGTCAAAGAAGTTATTGTGTCGAGAAGTTTTGAACTTAGTACCACTATTGTCAAAGCTTCCTATATGTCGCTTGGTTAGAGGAAAACAGAGGTCAAAAGGGAGACATCATCTCCAATTTTGATATTCCTTGGTGCAGCAAGCGAAGACTCAATCTACCGCTGGTACTCACACTGCTCAGGCACCTCTTAGCAAAACTCATCCGTACGCATTGACGGCATGATTGACTGTTCTCCATTTGGCTTGTCGCACAGGTTTCCACATGATTATGTGGGGGCGTCACACCAGTCGCCGAAATCAGCGGCTGATTATCAGAGGATTCGCTCAAAGGAAATCGCTGAGACTACTACTGGGAAGATGTCCTGGAACAACCATCGAGATCTTGCGGAAACTACAGGACCACAGTCTCTTTCTGCTAAAAGAATGGGCAAAACTCATCTTGGAGCAAGGGATTGCAGATGATGCCTTTGAGGCGTCATGTCATCTAAACGTAGGAACCAGTTTTTCAGCTGGTTCCTTCTTTTTATTCTCAAAATTTTGTCTTATACTCAATGAAAATCAAAGAGCAAACTGGAAACTAGCTGCATGGCTGTGCCGTGAAGTGCCAGACAGGCGGAAGTTGACGTGGTTTGAAGAGATTTTTCGAAGAGTATTAGGCTTTTCACGAATAACTAAACCACCATCTTCCATATCTGCTTCCTAAGTGTTTGGCATCTAGATGATCCAGAGTGGAAGTCCGTTACCTTATCACGAATTTCTTGTTCATACCACGCGACGGAGGACGAACACCCAGACTTCGTCATAGCCTTCTTCTGTGATATAGTCCTTAGCTGCTTGACTGACTACCAAGTCAATGTCTTTCTTAGCCAAGGTTTGGTTGACTTCAGCCAACATTAAATCTACAATCTTAGAAAGATCTTCCTTAGTCAAGTGTGAGAACTCAATAGCTGCATTAAAGCGGTTGAGGAATTCTGGACGGAAGAATGGTTTCAAACGGTCCATCAATTCTGGTTTGTCCGCATCTTCTGTCAAGTTGGCTTCATAACCAAATCCAGCATTTGATGTTGCAATAATGACAGTGTTCTTGAAGTTTACTGTGTTTCCTTGACCATCTGTCAAACGACCATCATCCAAGACTTGGAGGAGAGGTAATGACTTGAGGGTCAGCCTTTTCAATTTCGTCCAAGAGAATGATAGAGTATGGATTGCGACGGACGCGTTCTGTCAAGGTATTGTTGTTGTCATCGTAACCAACATAACCTGCAGTTGTACCAATCAATTTAGATACAGCTGTGCGGTCGCTGTATTCTGACATGTCCAAACGGATGATAGCATCTTTCGTTCCGAACATATCAAGAGCCAATTGTTTAGCCAACTCAGTCTTACCAACACCAGTTGGACCTACAAAGAGGAAGCTACCCATTGGGCGATTACCTTCATCAAAACCAGCACGGTTACGACGGATAGCACGAGCAACAGCTTCTACGGCCTTGTCTTGACCGATTACCTTATCTTGCAAGCGATGAGCCATATCTTTCAAACGTTCGATATCAGATGCTCCCATTTGTGACACTGGAATATCCGTCATCCGTTCTACGGGATTCAGTACATCATTGACGCTTGCAGTCCTTTCATATCTTCTGTGTGGTTTTCGATTTTCTTTTCCAATTCTGCGATGCGTGTTTTATAGTTTAGAGCTGCTTCAAAATCTTCTGCCTCAACTGCTTTTTCTTGCTTGTCTTTTTCTACCTCTATTTCACGTTCAACAGCATGCACATCTGTTACAGGATGCTGAGCTGCCAAGTGAGCAGCCGTTACATCGACAAGATCGAGTGCCTTATCTGGCAAGCTACGTTGAGGAATGTATTGAACAGAATAATCTACTGCTGCTTTCAAAAGACTTCATCTGGCAAGATGACATTGTAGTGTTGTTGATAAAGGTCACGAATTCTGTGAAGGATCTTAAAAGTATCCTCTGCTGAAGGAGCATTGACCTTGACTTCGTTGAAACGACGAGCAAGAGCTGCATTCTTCAAAATCGTGTTACGGTATTCATCTTGAGTCGTTGCCCCAATCACTGTCAATTCTCCACGAGAGAGGGCTGGCTTGAGAATATCCGCAAGCCCCTTAGAACCACTGTCACCTCCAGTAGATCCAGCACCGAGGATTTGGTGAATTTCATCAAAGAAAGGATAATATTCCTGCTTCTTTAACCTCATTTGACTAGATTTTTGAACGTTTTCTTCAAAGCTCTACAGTGATTGGTCCCAGCCTCAAGACCTGAGATATCAATAAATAATTTCCTTGTTCTTAATAGCAGCTGGAACATCACCGTTCACAATGGCTCGCGCTAGACCTTCGACAACTGCTGTCTTACCAACACCTGCATCTCCGACTAAAACAGGATTGTTCTTGGTGCGGCGTGAGAGGATTTCAGATGTTTCTTGAATTTCCTTGTTTCGTCCGATAACAGGATCCAACTTGCCTTCACGAGCTTCTGCTGTCAAGTTACGACCGAGTTTAGCAAGGACACCGTCTTGCTTCATACCTGAAGCCTGTTGTTGCATTTGGCCATCAACTTCTGCATTTCCTGGTAATTGACCAGTTGCACGATAGTGAGACAAATTCCTCAGGTGTCACTTCACGTCCATTAATCAAGTAGCGACGGTTTTCAGAACTATATCCTCGCATACCACCCATCAATTGGTTAAATAGATCATCCATGTTGTTAAAGTTATTAAAGTTGTTGTTCATATTCTTTACCTCTTTTTGTTTACTTAGTTATGATTACTGATATTGACTATCTTTGACCTTTGTTTTTAAAAATTTAGACTAGCTAAAGTAGCTTCTCTGAAGTACTATTTCTGGTTTTCTTTTGTCAAGCAGGGAGTGAGACTATCTTTGCTTCGAAAGATTTCTAGATTAAACATAGATCACCTCTTTCTATTTTACTTTAAATAATACTCTTCGAAAATCTCTTCAAACCACGTCAGCTCTATCTGCAACCTCAAAACAATATTTTGAACAAGCTGCGGCTAGCTTCCTAGTTTTCTCTTTGATTTTTATTGAGTATAAGTATTCGAGTAAGGCTTTCATTTACCTTACGTTCGCATATATACTACATTAGTCAGAAAAGGTCAATAGATTTGACTTTAATTGACTAATATTTTTTAGAATGCAAAAACACCCTGACATGCCAGGGTGCTATTCTTACATCAAATACAAAATTGCTAGGGTCAGGAGACTTGCTAGAAGTCCCACTCCCCAAAAGAAGAAGTCGACCTTCCACTCGCTCCAAGGATTTCCTTTACCAGACAATCCTCCAAGCTCAAAATGGTGATGCACAGGCGTCATACGGAAAATACGTTTACCACCTGTCAGTTTGAAATAACTGACTTGCATCATAACTGAAGTTGTTTCAAAGACATAAACAATTCCGATAATCAAGAGAGTCCATTCTTGGTGGAGGGCCATCGAGATAGCTGCCAACATTCCACCTAGGGCCAAACTTCCCACATCTCCCATAAAGACCTTAGCAGGCTTATGGTTAAAGACAAAGAAACCAAGCAAACCACCAATCATGGCAAAAATCACTAGAAGGATATCCATCTGACCTTGCACATAGGCAATAACTCCATAAGCAGACAAGCTAATCACAACGGAAATACTCGCTAAACCGTCAATACCATCTGTCAAGTTGACTGCGTTTGAAAAACCGACTAGCCAGAAAAGAGCGAAGATAATATAGAAAATCCCTAGATGCACTTGGTAACCAAAGACAGAGAGCATATCGCCCCCACGCTCATAAAAAAGGTAGAAAATGACGCCACCTAGCAGCTGAAGAGCCAATTTCTGTTTGGGATTAAGGCCCTCATTGATTTTACGGAAGACCTTGAGGAAGTCATCTAAAAAACCAACCAAGCCATACAAGACCAAAATAAACAAAATCATACCAACGTTGTTGGTCAATTGTTTTGAAAAAAGAGCGACGAGGAAACTCACCACAACTGCAACAACGAGGAAAACAAGTCCCCCCATGGTTGGAGTTCCAGCTTTTGCCTGATGCTGCTTGACATCCTCATGCATCTGCTGGCCAGTAATCTGGGCTTTTCGATAAAATTGGATAAAGGCTGGAATACCAATAACTGTTAATAAAAAGCTAAGAATTCCAGTACTAATGGAACTAATCATGTTAATCTCCTAAAGTTACTTTCAAATTTTTAATATCTTTGATGGCAGTATTGGCACGAACACTCTGTTTTTGAACCGTTTTACCTGTACCATCCCACTCTACTTCAATATTCAACCATTTGGCAAATGCTTGAACATTTTCCTGTGTCCATCCATACATATCCGGCATTTCTTCAAGCTTATCAGATAGGATTAAGATTTGCTGATTGGCTTCCAAATTATTCCCTTCAGAAACAGAACTGTCTTTAATCTTAGTTCCTGTTCCAATAACGATTGGTTGAACAAGGTTACGTCGTAATTCCTCTGCTAAATCACCCGGCGTGTAATCCTTAGTTGCAGGCATTGCATAGCTTGTAGTCTTACTAAACTGCTCCAAATTCTTAGCAGTTGACTGAAGATTGAGTGATTCTTTCATAGCTGAGGGCTCTTTTCAAGAATTGGATTGGCAAACTCTCCAAGTTGAATACCTGAATAATGCTCAGGTTGTTGAACCGTCACATAGAGAATAAAAGTCAGGATTTTTCCGCTGGGTGCATGGAAACAACTGAGAAAATGTAGTTTGTTGAACCTGTAAGATACCCACCATTTTTCTCATCCGCAATCTGCGCAGTCCCTGATTTAAGGGCCACATTCTGACCTGGAACATTGACAGTTGCCTTGCCTGTACTATGATTATACATAGTTCCATATGTAGGGTCTGTTCCAACCATAACCATGTGGTCACGCGTGACTGATGCCGCTTCTTTCGATACAGGATTTCCGACAACCTCTTTTTGAGACTTACGAACAGATTGATCATTTGGATCATAAAGTGCACTGATAAATTTCGGCTCTAACATAACACCATCATTGGCAATGGCTGTAAAAGCACGTAGCATCTGAGTCTGCGTTACAGAAATCCCCTGACCAAATGCACTCATGGCAATATTGACAATATTATCTGCAGGCAATTGACCTGTATACTCATCAGTCAGACCAAAACGCGTCGGCACCCCAAACTTAAAGCGATTGAGATAATCGAGCCAAGTCGCATCTCCCATTTTCTGCTCGAGCAAGGTCATCCCGATATTACTAGAGTGGGCAAAACCTTGAGAAAAGGTCATCGTTCCACCACTCGTCAAACCTTCGTTAACGTCCCAATCTCGAATGGTTGCATCTGCCAGTTTCAACTCGCTACTGTTAAAGTATTCTCCACCAGGGAAAGTCTTATTATCAATAGCTGCTGCCAACATCATCACCTTCATGGTTGATCCTGGCTCATAGTTACTCTGATAGAGGATATCGCGCCAAACAAAGTCTTTAGTGATACCATCCTTAGTGTCTGCATTAAAGGTAGGTCTTTGAGTAGTAGCGAGGATTTCACCTGTCTTAGCACTGACCAAGGTAGCTGTCATGTACTTGCCTTTTACCTTTTCTTGAAATGCATCCATCTGTGTTTCCATGAAGGACTGCAAGGGACTTGAAAGAGTGGTATAAACATCCTTCCCGTCTACAGTTTGTTGAGAAGCTTGCTCTGTACCTGGTACAATATTTCCCAGACGATCTTTTTCGTAAGTGATAATTCCATCTGTTCCCGCAAGGATTCTATTTAGAGAACTCTCTAAACCAGATGTCCCTAATAAACTCTTGCTACCATCTTCATTTTCATGAAGTTGTGCTAGACCAATAAATGATGAAGCAAACTGACCATTCGGATAACTCCTGTTAGGACTAGTTGTAAAATCAACCCCCTCCACACCAGCAGTCTTGAGATCATTTTTAATAGCCATCATATTGGCATAAGTAATACCATTTCCTTTTGTACCAAACGATACCTGTTTCAGATTGGGCTGAGCAAGTTGTTCTGTCACATAGGACTCATCCATCTCCAGGTATTTATGAAAAATTTCTGCAACTTTACTAAATTTTGAATCTTCTACATAAAGAACTTTCCCAGTAGCCGACTTGTAGGTCTTGTCAATAACAGCATACACATTGTAAGAAGTCGCATCTTCTGCTATTGGCGTTCCATTTCGATCATAGATAGTTCCTCGTTTCGCCGGAATGGTCTTCGTTGTCTGGTGAACCTTCTTAGCCTCTTTTGACCAAGTCTTTACCAAATTTACTACCCGTTCCAATAATGACCGCAAAGTTGACCAAAAAGACAGCGAAGAGTACGACTGCCAATAAACTTAGGCTCTTCCCTACTCTTCGGCGATTTTTCTTCTGGTGATTTACGATTACGAACGGCAAAACGGATAATTTTTTTCTTTCAATTGTTTCATATCTTACTCCGCTGTTCGGATATTTTTCGTTATTCAACTGCAAATCCTTCGAGTTTGCAATTTCTTTCAAACGTTCTGAACGAATCAATTCATTAACCTCTTGCTTGGCATCGTCTAGTTCTGTCTTCTTTTTCTTCTATCTGAGCATTAACCTTGGTCAATTCATTTCTGAACTTGTAATAGCTTTGTCTGCATAAACACAACGCTAATCGCTAAAACAATTGTAGTCAAAGCAATCGAAAGATAAAATGCCTTCTCTACTCGTGAAAAATCTCTTAAACTTGGTTTGCAGCGACTGGCTTGTTTTTTTCGATTCTTTCTGCCATCTTTTTCCCCTCTTACTTGTGAATTTTTTTCTGGCCACGCGCAACTTAGCTGAGTGCGAGCGGTTATTAGCTTCTAATTCTTCTGCACTTGGCAAGATTGGCTTACGGGACACCAATTCCATCTTGGGCTTGAGATCATCTGGGATGAAAGGCAAACCTTTGGGAACTTCCACTGTTGAAGCCTCCTTGAACAATTGCTTGGTCAAGCGGTCTTCTAAAGAATGAAAAGGTAATCACTGAAATTCTACCATCTAGAGCCAACATCTCCATAGCCTGCTGGATGGACTCATCTGCTGCTCCCAGTTCATCATTAACTTCAATTCGAATAGCCTGGAAAAATCTGTTTAGCAGGGTGACCCTTTTTCTTGAGCTCCTTGGCAGGCTTAGCCGACTTGATAATCTCAGCCAACTCAGTCGTTGTCTCGATTGGCTTGACTTCACGTGCTTGTTCAATCTTACGCGCAATCTGTTTAGAGAATTTGTCCTCTCCATACTTGAAGAAAAATTCGAACCAAGTCATGATAGTCATAGTGGTTCACCACTTCATAGGCTGTCAGACTAGCTTCCTGATTCATCCGCATGTCCAGTGGCGCATCCTTTTTTTATAAGAAAAAAACCACGCTCACGCTGATCCAATTGAGGACTAGACACTCCCAAGTCATAACAAATTCCATCAATTTCCTGAACACCAGCTTCGCGCAAACGTGCCTGTAAATGACGGAAATTATCCTTGATAAAGGTTACCATCCCTTTTTTTCGATATAGGGTGCCAAACGTTTTTTTGCGCGTTGTCAATAGCATTCTGGTCCTGGTCAAAGGCATAGAGATGGCCTTTTTTTCACTTAATTTACTTAATAAATATTCGCTATGGCCCGCTCCACCCAAAGTCGCATCAACGTAGATACCGTCAGGCTTTTACGTCGAGCATATCAATCGTTTCGTGGAGTAAGACCGTTACATGATGAAATTCTTTTGTCATATCCTATCTATTTTACCACAAATCCGAATAGCTTGCACTAGTCAGACAAATAGGTCAAAAAAAGTAAGATTTCTTTAAGAAATATGTCAAATATGCTTGACATCTATTTCATAGAAGAATATAATATAGTCAAATATATACGACATAAATCAGAAAGGAGAACAGATGAATCGTGTGAAAGAATTTCGCAAGGAACTAGGCATTTCCCAGCTCGAACTCGCCAAGGATATCGGTGTCTCGAGACAAACCATCAATATGATTGAGAACGACAAGTACAATCCAACACTGGAACTCTGTCTCAATCTCGCCCGCAGTACTCCAAACTGACCTCAACAGTCTCTTTTTGGGAGGATAATTTTTAAAAAAAGGAGCAAACTCATGAAAAAAAGAAACCTTCACGGAAAAAAACTGATCAAACACACATACGGTATTTCTGGTCCCCTTGACGAATACAAACGGCGTGAGGACCGATCGTATTGGGAACCAAGTCTTTATCATCCTCTTTTATCTGATGATTTTCGGAAATCTTATTCCACTCCTTCTGGCCTATAAATACCCTCAAGAAGTGGCTCTAATCTATCCTCCTCTGATTTTAGTGATTGCCCTCATCGCTGCTGGCTATGTCACCTACCAAATGAAAAAAAAACAGGGATTACAGCTATTGATCCAGACATGCTGAGCGAGAAAGAAAGTAAGCAACTATACTACCCAGGTCTTAAAAGCAGGTTTGTTCTTTGGTCTATGGATGTTTTTTTATAACTCCTCTTCTAAGTATACTCATAGGTGAAGGTCAGGACTATTTTTCATTCTCTTCTCACTATAAGAAATGGTGTATCAAGCATTCTCGGTTCTATTTTTCTTCGGAGCGAGCATACAGTTCCTCATCTCCCGTCGCATTGCAAAAAAACTAAGAAAAAAATCAAGATGAGGATTAGGAAGTACCTTATGAAATCACTAGTAACTTTACTTACCTATCATCTTTTGTTCAGTTCTCTGCTCATCTTCATCATCGTTTCAGGGAACTTGCCAATCAGCGAGATATTCCTCGGGCTAGTCTTTATTCCAGCACTCAACAAAGGACTGACTTATCTAAAGATTGACTCCCCAAAAACACGCATACTCAACTTAGCACTATACTTTATAATTCTATCTTTTCCACAACTGATGCTCATCTCAAGCGATTGGAAATATTATTTACTGCTGACTATCGCTAGCCTTTCTTCTATCACTTATCTTTATTATCTCTATCAATTCGTTAAAGAAGTCAATCAAAAACCGCTCATTTAGGAGGTTATCAGCATGAAAAAAGAAGACTTCACCACTCGCCTACTTCGAAATCTCTTTCACATCCAAGGCCCTTTTGATGAATGCCGGCAAGAAATTATCTACAAAGCCTGTGCCCGTTCCATGGTCCAAATCGTTTATTCTTCCTTCTTCCTCTTCTTGTTTTATCTGTTATTTGGACGCTTCATAGAGGTGGTTCGCTATGCCATGCCCTACGTTTACTCTGGACTCATTTTTTTCATTACCTTAAAAACTCAGAAAGCCGTCAAAAAACTCCATCTGGAAAAAGATGACAAGTCAGAAATTATCCTCAAAACCTACAGCAAAGCCCAAATCAAATTCCGAAGCTGGATTGTGTTTATCGGTATTCAGATTGGTATCTTTACCCTACTCATCTTTCATAAAGTCTTCGTTCAACAGATGTCCCTTCCAGATTTTGTGAAGTTGCTCATGCAATTCGATAAAAGTGTTCCTTTCCTGATGTATGGCCTGATTATCGGTAGCATTTTTGGAACCCTGACCTACGGCTTTCTATCCCTACAGGAGGAAAAAACTCCTAAAAAAACACCAAACAGAAGGAGAAAAAGCAAGTAATGACTTCACTATACGATTTTTCAGTCTTGAATCAAGACAATCAAGAAATCTCACTAGATGCCTATCGTGGGAAAGTTCTCTTGGTTGTCAACACTGCTACTGGATGTGGTTTAACGCCCCAGTACCAAGGTCTCCAAGAACTCTATGATTGCTATCAAGAACAAGGTTTTGAGATTTTAGACTTCCCTTGCAATCAGTTTATGGGACAAGCACCAGGTAGCGCAGAAGAAATCAACGCCTTCTGTAGCCTACACTATCAAACCACCTTCCCACGTTTTGCCAAAATCAAGGTCAACGGTAAGAAGGCAGAACCCCTCTATGTTTGGTTGAAAGACCAGAAATCTGGTCCACTAGGAAAACGAATCGAATGGAATTTCGCTAAGTTTCTCATCGGTCGAGATGGGCAAGTCTTTTGAACGCTTCTCTTCCAAAACAGACCCACAACAAATTGAAGAGGCCATACGAAAATTACTCTGATTTTTTGAATACATCCTTTCATTTAGTTTAATTTTTGAAAGGATGTATTTTTTCTTTAAAAAGCAAATGAATTTCTTTAAGTTAGATTGATTTTCTTACATTTCTCTATTGCATTTCTTGGAATAATTTAGTATATTTGTTATATTAAAGTTTTTAGGTCATTTTAAAGATTAAGATGGCAATTTAAATTTTTTTATCTTAAGATGAAAGCGCTTAAATAGGAGGAAGGTTATACTCAAACTATTGCACAAATTAACTATTATTAAAGAAAATCGTTTCCAAGTCATACTTGGGCTCAGACAGTAGCTGACTGTCTTTATTCAAACTAGGAGTACATTATGAATCGATACCTTTTTGAAAAAGGGCAAACTTTTAGCATCAGAAAATTAACCGTTGGAGTTGCTTCGGTTATGGTTGGACTCGCTTTTTTTGCATCTGGAACAGCACTAGCGGACGAAGCAAAAATTGAAGCTACAAGTTCTCAACCAAACGTAGAAAAATTGGCTGAGGCTGAAAAAACCAAACCAGAAGTTAAAAATGAAAGTCCTGTAACCTCTACACCTCAAAAATCAGAGCAAACAGAGAAAACTGTTAAACCAGTAGAAGAAAAATCTGTAGCAGATACTAAGACTACTGACTTACTCCCTGAAGAAATCCACGATCAAGCTTATCCTGATACGCCCATGAAAAACATAGATACTTCAGCAATCGTAGACAAGAAGGATAGCCCAAAAGTTGAGACAGAAAGCATTCTAAAAAACAAGGAAGAACTTCCAAAAGAAGTTGAAAATGGTAATCGTGCGATTATCAACGGTGGTCTAGATTTGAAGCACGTCCCTTATGAGGGACAACCTGCTACTGCTGCTAGTATGATTTACACTATTTACAATGGTGGTTCCCAACGCTATATCGTGTCTGGTTCTGGTATTTTTGTAGCACCAAATGTCATCTTGACTGTCGCTCACAACTTTTTAGAATCAGACCGTGATACAAAAGAAGGACATATTCGAGGTGGAGATTCTGCTAAGTTTTACTATAACCTCGGTTCCAATTCTGCTGTTCGCAATTCTCAACCTGTAACGGGTAATACTACTCTTTTCAAAGAAGAAGATATTCATTTTTGGAACAAGAAAGAATTTGGAAAAGGATATCAAAATGATCTGGCTGCTGTTGTAGCACCTGTTCCTCTTCAAATTGCTAGTCCAAATAAAGCTGCTACCTTTGTTCCTTTGGCAGAAAACAAAACCTATCAACCAGGGGATCCTGTTAGCACGATTGGATATCCGACCGATTCAAGCTCACCTGAGCTCAAAAAACCAATTGTCGCTGGTCAACTTTACAAGGCTGATGGTGTCGTAAAATCTGTTGATAATTATGATGATAAAGGCTCAAAAGGCATCACCTATCATATGACTTCTGTTTCAGGCCTTTCAGGTGCTGGTATTCTCAACGGTGATGGTAAAGTAGTCGGTGTTCACCAACATGGCACAATCGAAAACGGCATCCCTGACAAAGACCGTTTCGGTGGTGGGATCGTCCTCTCACCCGAGCAAGTCAAATGGGTAAAGATATTATCGCAAAATATGGTGTCAAAGGTTGGTACCAAGGTGATAATGGGAAACGATATTACTTTACTCCTGAAGGAGAAATGTTCAGAAATAAAGCTGCTGTTATTGGTGAAAATCAATATTCTTTCGATGAAAACGGTGTTGCGACACTCATTAAAGGAATCGATTATGGACGTGTAGTGGTTCAACACGTAGATGAAACTGGTAATCCAATCAAAACTGATGATACTTTTGTTGAAAAGACTGAAGTTGGAACAGCCTTTGACTATGACTTCAAAAAAGAAATCGCTAAGACCGACTTCTATACAAAAAATCAAGAGAAATACCAGATTGTCTCTATTGATGGCGTCGAAATCAACAAACAACTCAAAGATGAGTGGACCTACAACGTCGTCAGCAAAACAGCTCCAGGAACACGGGTCATCAAGGTGGTTTATAAAGTGAATAAAGGTTCATTTGCCATTCATTATCGTTTGAAAGACTCAGAGCAAGAATTAGCAGATGTTGTTACTGATAATAATGACGGAAAAGAATACGATGTTTCCTTTGTAAACACTTTTGAAGCAAAAGAAATCGCAGGCTACCGCGCAATCACTCCACGCTTAGAAGCCAGCATCCAGCACAAGGGTGTGAATGATGTTGTCTTTGAATACGAAAAAATCTCTGATAGCTCTAGTCCGACTTCAAATGTTTTACCTGCTGTTCATCCAGAAGATAAAGAAACAGAAATCGGAAATCACGGTCCGCTTCCAAGCAAGGCTCAGCTTGATTATCACAAGGAAGAATTAGCTGCCTTCATCCACTATGGTATGAATACTTATACTAATTCTGAGTGGGGACATGGAAATGAAGACCCTAAAAACTTCAATCCAACTAACTTAGATACAGACCAATGGATCCGTACTCTAAAGGAAACTGGTTTCAAACGAACTATTATGGTTGTCAAACACCACGATGGTTTCGTTATTTACCCATCTAAATATACAAATCATACCGTAGCTGCAAGTCCATGGAAAGATGGAAAGGGTGACCTTTTAGAAGAAATCTCTAAATCGGCTACTAAATACGATATGAACATGGGTGTTTACCTATCACCATGGGATGTTAATAGCCCTAAATATAAGGTAGCTACTCAAAAAGAATACAACGAATACTACCTCAATCAACTAAAAGAAATCCTTGGTAATCCAAAATACGGTAATAAGGGTAAATTTATCGAAGTCTGGATGGATGGAGCACGCGGTAGCGGTGCCCAAAAAGTAACCTACACTTTTGATGAGTGGTTCAAATACATCAAGGAAGCTGAAGGAGATATCGCTATCTTCTCTGCCGAACCAACAAGTATCCGTTGGATTGGAAATGAGCGTGGTATCGCCGGTGACCCTGTATGGCATAAGGTCAAGAAAGCAAATATCACCGAAAATGTTAAGAACGAATACCTTAACCACGGTGACCCTGACGGAGATATGTACTCTGTAGGGGAAGCAGATGTTTCCATCCGCTCCGGCTGGTTCTACCATGATAACCAGCAGCCAAAATCCCTCAAAGAATTGATGGATATCTACTTCAAGTCTGTTGGTCGTGGAACGCCACTTCTTCTCAACATTCCACCAAACAAAGAAGGTAAATTCGCAGATGCTGACGTGGCTCGCTTGAAAGAATTCAAAGCGACTCTAGATCAAATGTATGCGACTGACTTTGCCAAAGGTGCAACTGTAACAGCAAGTTCGACTCGTCAGAACCATCTCTACAAAGAAAGCCACCTTACAGACGGTAAAGACGATACTAGCTGGGCTCTTTCAAATGATGCTACAACTGGTAGCTTCACAGTTGATTTGGGACAAAAGAGACGTTTTGACGTCGTAGAACTCAAGGAAGATATTGCCAAAGGACAACGTATTTCTGGATTCAAGATTGAAGTCGAAATCAACGGACGCTGGGTTCCATATGGTGAAGGTTCAACCGTAGGCTATCGTCGTTTGATCCAGGGTCAACCTGTAGAAGCACAAAAATCCGAGTTACGATTACTGGCTCACAAGCTACACCAATCCTAACCAACTTCTCAGTCTATAAAACTCCAAGCACTATCGAAAAGAATGATGGATATCCTCTTGGACTAGAATACCACTCAAATACAACGGCTGACAAGGAAGGTACAACTTGGTACAACGAGTCAGAAGGTATCCGCGGTACTTCTATGTGGACCAACAAGAAAGACGCCAAAGTCACCTATCGTTTCACAGGAACCAAGGCTTATGTTGTATCAACAGTAGATCCAAACCATGGTGAAATGTCTGTATACGTGGATGGTCAAAAAGTCGCAGATGTACAAACCAAGAACAGTAGCCGTAAACGTAGCCAAAAAGTTTACGAAACTGGTGATTTAGCGCCTGGAGAACACACTATTACTCTCGTTAATAAAACAGGTGAACCAATTGCTACAGAAGGAATCTACACTCTAAACAATAACAGCAAGGGTATGTTTGAGCTTGAAGCAACTTCTTACGATGTCGAAAAAGGAAAACCTGTTACTGTTACAATTAAGCGTGTTGGTGGAAGCAAGGGAGCTGCTACCGTTCGCTTCATTACAGAACCTGGAACAGGTGTTCACGGTAAGGTTTACCAAGATACAACTCAAGATGTGACCTTTGCAGATGGTGAAACAGAGAAAACTGTTACCATTCCAACTATCGACTTCACCGAACAAGCTGACTCAATCTTTGACTTCAAAGCCAAACTCACTTCTGCGTCTGATGGTGCCCTACTCGGTTTTGCTACCGACGCAACTATTCGAGTAATGAAGGCTGATTTATTGAAGACGAATCAGACAAATTACGACGACCAGGCTAGCCAATTAGATTACAGTCCTGGCTGGAGACACGAAACCAACTCTTCTGGAAAATACCAAAATACTGAATCATGGGTATCATTTGGACATCTGACAGAGGATCAGAAGAAAAAGACAACTGTGACTGCTTATTTCTATGGTACAGGCTTAGAAATCAAAGGATTTGTTGACCCAGGTCATGGTGTCTATAAAGTATTCCTTGACGGTAAGGAAGTCACCTATCAAGATGGAATGGGAAATGCATCTACTATTGATGGCAAGAAATACTTTAGCGGTCATGCCGCTAACCGTCAAGGTGATCAGACTCTAGTCAGCCTAAAAAGGACTTGATGAAAACTTGCACGCAGTAACTCTCCAACTAGACCCTGACAAGAATGATTTGACTAAAAATATTGGTATGCAAGTGGATCAATTCATTACAAAAGGCGAAGGAAGCGAGCTATACAGCAAAGCAGAAATCCTTCAATCTATCTCTAAATGGAAAGAAGATTTGTCTAACTTTAATCCTGCTGGATTGAAAGATACTGCAACTGCACGCCAAGCGTTCAAGTCTAATCTTGATAAACTCACTGCACAATTAAGTTCTGATACGGTAAATGTACAAGATGTGATGTCAACAGTCACTGCTTTTGCAAGATATTCTTAGCAAAGATGAAAAATTACCAAAAACCTGGAGACGAAACAGACCCAGAACAACCGGTTGATCCGAAACAACCTGAACAGCCTGAAATCAATTATGATAAGGCTATGGCTAGCCTGACTGAAGCTATCGAGAAAAAAGTGGCTGAACTTGGTACTAACAACGATGCTAAGAAAAAATTAGTTGAAATTACTGATAAAAGCAATCGCAGCTATCCAAGAAGCCAAGACTCAAGAAGACGTCAACAAAGCTCTCAACAACGCTCTTGAACAAATCAAGCAATTGCAACCTAGCCAACCAGAACAACCAGTTGATCCGAAACAACCTGAACAGCCTGAAATCAATTATGATAAGGCTATGGCTAGCTTAACTGAAGCTATCGAGAAAAAAGTGGCTGAACTTGGTACTAACAACGATGCTAAGAAAAAATTAGTTGAAATTACTGATAAAGCAATCGCAGCTATCCAAGAAGCCAAGACTCAAGAAGACGTCAACAAAGCCCTCAACAACGCTCTTGAACAAATCAAGCAATTGCAACCTAGCCAACCAGAACAACCGGTTGATCCGAAACAACCTGAACAGCCTGAAATCAATTATGATAAGGCTATGGCTAGCTTAACTGAAGCTATCGAGAAAAAAGTGGCTGAACTTGGTACTAACAACGATGCTAAGAAAAAATTAGTTGAAATTACTGATAAAGCAATCGCAGCTATCCAAGAAGCCAAGACTCAAGAAGACGTCAACAAAGCCCTCAACAACGCTCTTGAACAAATCAAGCAATTGCAACCTAGCCAACCAGAACAACCAGTTGAACCAAAACAGCCTGAAAAACCAATTACTTCTTCAAGTCCTGAAGAAGGGGTTAAAGAGCTTGTCTTCCAGCTCCCAAGTTTGGATATTGTCAAAAAGGCAGTACCATTCAAGACTATCCGTCGCGAAAATCCAAACTTAGATAAAGGTAAAGAACAAGTTCTAGCAGAAGGGAAAGATGGTGCTATAATCGAGTATGTCGAAGTAGAGGGCAGCAATCGTAAGGTAGTTCAAACTGAATCAACTCCAGCTCTAGACCGAGTGATTGAAGTTGGAACGAAACAAAACTCTGTAGGAACAGATACTCCACCAGTTGTAACTCTCCCTGAGTACCTTCTACCAAAAGAGCCTGAAAAACCAATTACTTCTTCAAGTCCTGAAGAAGGGGTTAAAGAGCTTGTCTTCCAGCTCCCAAGTTTGGATATTGTCAAAAAGGCAGTACCATTCAAGACTATCCGTCGCGAAAATCCAAACTTAGATAAAGGTAAAGAACAAGTTCTAGCAGAAGGGAAAGATGGTGCTATAATCGAGTATGTCGAAGTAGATGGCAGCAATCGTAAGGTAGTTCAAACTGAATCAACTCCAGCTCTAGGCCGAGTGATTGAAGTTGGAACGAAACAAAGCTCTGTAGGAACAGAGGCACCACCAGTTGTGACTCTCCCTGAGTATGTTCTACCTAGAGAAACTGAAAAACCAGCTCCTGCAGTTGTAACAGAAGATTCACCAAGAAAAGATGAAAAAGCACCTGTTGCTACTACAGTTAAACAAGACAAGGAAAAACAACTCCCAGAAACTGGAGAACAAGAAGCAAATGCCTTCTTATTCTTGGCTGCTATTACTTCAGTATTGTCTCTACTCATCTTCCAAAAGAATTTCAAAGACTAATTAAAATCTTTACTTAATTCTTTTCAATGATTCTAGTTCCCCCAAAGAGAAGACCAGCGGTCTTCTCTTTTTCTATATATAAATCAAAAAATATCCATAAATTTCTATGGATGTCTTAGTATATATAAAACAGAATGATTATTGAACTGACCCCAAAAAGTTAGACATAAAAAATCTAGCTTTTGGGCTGCAGTTCATTCTATCTTTGAATGGGCAGAAGAATTTGAGTATATAGAAGCTAATAAAGTTGCAAAAATATTAAGAAGAATAAAGGCCACTAAAAAGATTCAACTTGCAGAGTCAAAGAGATAGTAAAATTTATATCTAACTCATGAACAACTCCAAGAATGGTTCTCAGCATTTCAAGAAAATTTAGATAATGATAAAATAACCCTTAAAAATTATGTCCTATTTTATCTCACTTTTTTCTTAGGCGATAGAAAATATGAAACCTATGCTCTTCAATGGAAACATATAGACTTTTCAAAATCACAGATTCAGCTAATTCAAGCTTTAGATAGATATGGGTAAGTAAAATCTACTAAGGGAAATAAGAAAACTATTTTCTCTATTTCTAATGACTTACTTCAGCTCCTTACCTCTTGGAAAGAACAACAAAAATATGAACTGGCAAAGTTTGGCATCATCAGTAATCCAGAACAATTTGTTTTTACATATATCGACACAAAAGGAAACATCAATAAGCCTTTACATGCTGACTATCTAAACAATAAAATGAAAAGTATTAGAAAGCGACATAAAGAGCTGACACATGCTACACCTCATAAACTACGACATACAGGAGCAACACTTGCTAAACAAACAGGAATGAGCTTAGAAGCCATTTCTGAAGCATTGACTCATAGCGATACAGGTACAACTCAGATTTATGTCAATACTTCTAATGTAGTTCCTATAGCAGTTGGTGAATTTGCTTTAAAGTCTCTAAAACAATAAGGTAAAAATAAGGTGAACTTTGAGGTAAACTTTTTAAAAAAACACGAAAAAAGCACCCATAAGGTAAACTTTTGAGTGCTTTGAAACGTTGATATAATCGTGTTGATTAACGTTTTGAGAATTGTGAAGCTTTACGAGCTTTCTTAAGACCTGGTTTCTTACGTTCAACTTTACGTGAGTCACGTGTAAGAAGTCCTGCGCGTTTCAATGAATCGCGGAAGTCTGGGTCTACTTGAAGAAGGGCACGAGCGATACCATGACGGATAGCTCCTGATTGACCTGCGTATCCACCACCTACAACGTTAACGAAAACGTCGTATGAACCTGCAGTTGAAGTAACTGCGAATGGTTGGTTGATTACAAGACGAAGGTCAGCGTGTGGGATGTACTCTTCAACATCTTTTTTGTTAACAGTGATTTTACCAGTTCCTGGAACAAGGCGAACGCGTGCAACAGCGTTTTTACGACGTCCAGTACCTGCATATTGTGCTTGTGACATACTTTATTGTTCCTTTCCTTAGATAAGTCCTGAAATATCAAGAACTTCTGGTTGTTGTGCAGCGTGAGTGTGCTCAGCTCCAACAAATACTTTCAACTTCATACCTTGAGCGCGTCCAAGAGTATTGTGTGGAAGCATACCTTTAACTGATTTCTCGATCAAACGTACTGCATTTTTAGAACGAAGTTCACCTGCAGAGATTTGTTTCAATCCACCTGGGTGGTTTGAGTGAGTGTAGTAGATTTTTATCAGTTGCTTTTTTTACCAGTCAATTTAACTTTTTCAGCATTGATAACAATCACAAAATCACCTGTATCAGTGTGTGGTGTAAATGTTGGTTTGTTTTTTCCGCGAAGTACGCTAGCAACTACTGCAGAAAGACGTCCAAGTGGTACATCAGTTGCGTCAACTACGTACCATTTACGTTCAACTTGGCCTGGTTTAGCCATAAATGTTGTTTTGTTCATGATTTCTCCTATATATAGTTCGATTTTTGTTTACGGTGATGGGTGTTCCTTCCCATCGAAAAGTATTTGGAAGGTTCCGGGGCCTTTCAAATGGGGTAAACAATACCGCCTACTATAATACCAAATTTCACCCCTAAAAGTCAATAGATATGAAAAATATTTTTCTGAATTCCACTCTTTTTATCTCTAAAAAACCTCGCTTTCGCGAGGCTCTTCTATTTATAAGATAAGGCACGTTTAAAGGTTTTCCAAGGACCTAAATCATCTGTTTGCAGAACGAGACTAGCATACATACGCCCGATAAAGATTGTTGCTGTTACTGCAAAAGCAATCGTAATAGCAAGCGAAATCCATGCTTCTAACCCATTTGCATAACCATTAATAGCTCTAAACGGCATGAAGAAAGTCGAAATAAAGGGAATATATGAACCAATCTTCAAGATGAGATTGTCACCAGCTGCACCTAGAGCTGTCACTCCAAAAAAACCACCTATAATCAAAATCATCAAAGGCGACAAGGCTTTTCCTGAGTCCTCAGGACGAGAAACCATAGAACCTAGGAAGGCTGCTAAAACAACGTACATAAAGAGGCTAACCAAGACAAACAATAAGGTGTTGAGCGAGAAAGCCTCTCCTATATGATTTAAAATACCAGATTGTGCCAAGATTGGTAGGTCTTTAAAGAGAAGAATGGCAGCAAGTCCACCCACGACGTAAATGCCAATATGGGTCAAAATCACAAGAAGCAGAGCCAGCATGCGAGCGTAGAAATAATGACTAGCTCGGATACTAGAGAAGACCACCTCCATAATTTTGGTTCCTTTCTCGCTAGCCACTTCCTGAGCAGTGACACTAGCATAGGTAATCAAAATCATATAAAGGAAGAAACCAAGCCCTGCGGCCGCAATGGTTTGAACAATTTTTTTGTTTTCCTTAGATTCATCAATCTTCTCAGTAAAATCAACGGTTTGACTCAGGCGTTTTTCCTGTTCTTGAGACAAATTAGCCGCCGAGCGATTGAGTTGGTATTGCAGTTCGTTGAGCTTATTAGTTACTGCTAGCTTGATGCCTGTTTCAAGAGAAGTTTCACCATGATAGACGGCCTTGAGGACGCTGTCCTCTTGGTCAATGGTTAGGTAACCCTTGATTTTCTCATCTTTGATAGCAGCTTGGGCACTGGCTTCATCCTTATAATCAAAGTTGATACCATTGGTACCCTTGAGCCCATCTTCCACAGATGGCACAGTTGTTACTACTGCTATCTTACTATTCTTGGCCATAGAAGACCCTTGGAGGTAGCCAATTCCCCCAGATAGACCGATAAACAAGAATGGTGAAATCACCATAAAGAAGAAACTCCACGACTTGATGTGTCGAAGATAGGTTTCCTTGATTACAACCCACATATTTCTCATACTTCCACCCCTGATTCTAGTTTAAAGATTTCATCGATTGTTGGCGCTTGTTGATCAAAGGTTGCGATATATTGCCCCTGAGTCAAGATTGGGAAGAGTTCCCTTCCAGCGCTCTCATCCTCCAAAAATCAATTTCCAACTGCCTTGTTTGGTCAAGCTCACCTGTTTGACATGAGGAAGGTTTTCCAATTCTTCCTTGCTTCGTTCACTTGAAACAAAGAGACGTGTTTTTCCCGTATTGATTGCGGACATCTTGTACTGGTCCATGCAAGACCACACGGCCATCTCGAATCATGAGAATATCGTCACAAAGTTCCTCAACATTGGTCATGACATGGTCAGAAAAAGATAATGGTTGCTCCGCGCTCTTTTTTTCTTGAAAAATGACTTGTTTGAGCAATTCTGTATTGACTGGGTCCAAACCACTGAAAGGCTCATCCAAGATAATCAAGTCTGGCTCATGAATCAGAGTAATAATGAGCTGAATCTTCTGCTGATTTCCTTTTGACAGACTCTTAATTTTATCTGTCAGCTTTCCTTTCACTTCCAACCTCTTCATCCATTGAGGGAGTTTTTCCTTGATTTCCTTAGCATCCATACCTTTTAGAGTCGCCAAGTAACGAACTTGTTCAAGGACTGTCAATTTAGGCATGAGACTGCGTTCTTCAGGAAGATAGCCAATCCGAGCGTAGGTCTCCTGACGAATATCCTGATCATCTAGACTGATTTCTCCTTGATATTCTAAAAACTTCAAAATACTGTGGAAAATCGTTGTCTTCCCAGCACCATTTTTTCCGACTAATCCCAAAATACGACCTGGTCGCGCTTGAAAGTCAATACCAAACAAAACTTGCTTGGAGCCAAAACTTTTCTCTAGACTTCTTACTTCTAGCATCTTTCACCTCCGAAATGTCTTGCACTCATTATACTCCTTTTTGATAGCCTTTACAATACTTTCCGTCCATTTTCATCATCCTCATTTTAGTAAAAAATCTTAGGGTACTTAGGGTACTTTGAGTTATGAGTACATTATACACTGGTAAACTCCAATTTATCTTCTCTGTTCCTCAACTGTCTATTTTTGATCCTGAATTGTTATTTGAAAAGCAAAAATCCACCCCGAAGGATGGATTGATACTTTAACGCACTTCTGCATTGACTTTTTCTTCAAGTGATGCTTGGATTTTTTCCATATAGCGTGCGACTTCTTCATCCGTTAAGCTGTCTTCTGGATTTTGGAAAGTCAAGCTATAAGCCATTGACTTCATACCAAGTCCCAATTTTTCGCCTGAGAAGACGTCAAAGAGTTTGATATCTGTCAAACGTTTCACGCCGGCAGCTTGGATAGCGTCCACAACTTCTTGGTGAGTCACTTCTGCCTTGAGGAGAAGGGCAACGTCACGGCTGACTGCTGGGAATTTAGTAATTTCTACAAATGGATTAGCAGGTTGAAGCGCAGCTTCGATGGCTGAAAGGTTAAGCTCAGCTACATACGTTTCTGGAATATCGTAAGCCTTAGCAGTGACTGGATGCACTTGGCCAAGGAAACCAAGAACTTGGTCACCTAGTGAAATGACTGCTGTACGACCTGGATGAAGGCTAGCAATTTCAGATGTTGCTGTATAGGTCACTTCTAGTCCCAAGCGAGTAAATACTGCTTCAAGGATTCCTTTAGCATAGAAGAAATCAACTGGAACTGCTGCTGTTTGGAAATCTTTTTCAGCAACCAAGCCTGTCAAGGCAAAGGCGAAGCTATTAATCTCATTTGGAAGTTCTTCTTTTGGATTGCCAGTTTGTTCAAAGACTTTTCCAATCTCATAAAGGGCCAAGTTTTTATTCTTACGAGCTACGTTATAAGCCACCGTATCAAGGATACCAGAAATCATATTTTGACGGAGGACAGAACGGTCCACTGTCATTGGCCACATGAGTTCTGTAAGGTTACTTGGTTGAGCTGTAAACTCGACTGCTTTTTCAGGAGTTGTCAGAGCATAGGTAATGATTTCTGTCAAACCTGCTCCTTCAGCAATGGTACGAATTTGACGGCGAAGTTTTTGTGTCGCAGTCAATTCACCAGCTGTACCGTCATCTTTTGGAAGACTGGTTGGCAAGCGGTCATATCCATAGATACGAGCGATTTCTTCAAAGAGGTCTGCCTCGATAGTGATATCCCAACGACGACGTGGGACGCTGACTGTAAAGCTATCTGCATTTCCAGAAAGGCCAAAGCCAAGACGACGGAAGACATCTTCTACATCAGCGTATGAAAGCTCAGTTCCGAGGACACGGTTAACGTCTGCAAGAGTTGAAGAAACTTCCACATCAGAGGTATCAAGCTCACCCGCTGAAACGATACCCTTACGCACCGTCGCACCTGCAAGTTCTGCAATCATGCTAGCTGCCGCATCAAGGGCTTCGTTAACAGTTGACACATTGATACCTTTTTCAAAGCGAGAAGATGATTCAGAACGAAGATTGAGACGACCGCTGGTCTTACGGATAGATTTGCCATTGAAAACAGCAGCTTCAAGGACAACCCGACTAGATTTCTCAGAGATTTCTGTTGCTTGACCACCCATAACACCTGCAAGGGCTACTGGCTTGTCAGCGACAGTGATGACTAGGTCATTCACGTCCAAGTCACGTTCTTCACCATCTAAAGTCACCAATTTTTCACCAGCACGCGCTTCACGCACACGGATGTCACTCCCTTCAAAGGTATCCAAGTCAAAGGCATGCATTGGTTGACCAAAGTAGAGCAGGATGTAGTTGGTCACGTCCACTACGTTATTGATTGGGCGGATTCCTTCGTTCATGAGAAGGTTTTGCAACCATTGTGGACTTGGTGCGATGGTCACATTATCCAAGATACGAGCGGCATAGTAAGGCGCCTTGTCTGTCTCAATACCTACAGAAAGGGCATCTGCCGCAGCTTCATTAGTTTCTGCTAGAGTAAATTCTTTAAAGTTGACTACCTTATCATAGATAGCTGCCACTTCATGAGCTACTCCACGCATAGAAAGGGCATCCGCACGGTTGGGTGTGATAGACAGTTCGATGATTTCATCATCCAAGTCTAGATATGAGAAGACTTCCTCACCTGGAACGGCATTTCTGGCAAGATTTGGATGCCATCTGCGAATTCCTTAGGCACAACTGAGTCAGAAATTCCCAATTCACCAAGTGAACAGATCATCCCAAGTGACTCAAGACCGCGGATTTTTCCTTTTTTGATTTTGTAGTTGTCAGCGATGCGAGCTCCTGGAAGAGCCACCATAATCTTGATGCCAGCACGCACATTTGGGGCACCACAGACGATTTGACGAGCTTCTTCTTCGCCAACGTTAACCTGACAAACATGGAGGTGAGTTTCTGGCACATCTTCACAAGACAAGACCTCACCGACAACAATTTTTGAGAGACCAGCAGCAGGTGATTCGACACCTTCTACCTCGATCCCTGTAGTTGACATTTTTTCAGCCAACTCTTGTGATGGCACATCAATGTCCACCAATTCTTTTAACCATTTATAAGATACAAGCATAATTTAGTTTTCCAGAATGACAGTTGCCACTCTAGTTCTTTTCCTTTCCTATCATTTCAATAGAAGAATCATCTTCTTACCTTAATTTCTTTCTCAGTAACCAATCTGTATCTACTTTTTGACCAACCATAAAATGATGTTGGCTAAATTTTTCAAAACCATATCGATTATAAAATGCTTGAGCTTTTGTATTATGCTCCCAAACACCTAGCCAAGCCCAAGAAAAACTATTTTTTGTAGCAAGTTCAAGAGCGAATTCAAACAGTTGCTTACCAAGTCCAAATCCTTGGTATCTTTGTAGCACATAGAGACGTTGAATTTCAAAAGCATCCTCTAATTCTCTCTCAGTCTGAGCACTTCCCCAGTTGACTTTGAGAAAACCAGCTATCTCCTCTTCATGCATAATGAAATAGGTTTCAGAGTCAGGATTTTCCAACTCAGTTGACAAAACTCTCAGACTATAAGCCTCTTCAAAGTATTCCTGTAACTGCTCTTCCGTATTATCATGCGCAAATGTTTCACGAAAGGTTTGTTTGGCTATTTTAGCCAACACCTCAACATCTGCCATTTCTACTTTTCTAATCATTATTTAAACTGTTCTGAGAAGCGGACATCCCCTTGGTAGAATCCACGGATATCGTTGATTCCGTAACGGAGCATAGCTACACGCTCTTGTCCAAGACCAAAGGCAAATCCAGAGTAAACAGTCGCATCGATACCACTCATCTCAAGCACACGTGGGTGAACCATACCGGCACCCATAATTTCGATCCATCCTGTTTTTTTACATACATTACAGCCTTCTCCACCACACTTGAAGCAAGAAACATCCACCTCAACAGATGGCTCTGTGAATGGGAAGTAAGATGGACGCAGACGGATCTGACGCTCTTCACCAAACATCTTTTGCACAATCAACTGAAGTGTTCCTTGCAGGTCCGCCATAGAGATATTTTTCCCAACAACCAAACCTTCGATTTGGTGGAACTGGTGACTGTGAGTCGCATCGTCCGTATCACGACGGAACACACGCCCTGGCGAGATCATCTTCAAAGGACCTTTTGAAAAATCATGAGCATCCATAGCACGTGCCTGAACTGGAGATGTGTGAGTACGGAGTAAGATTTCTTCTGTGATATAGAACGTATCCTGCATATCGCGAGCTGGGTGGTCTTTGGGAAGGTTCATACGTTCAAAGTTATAGTAGTCTTGCTCCACTTCAAAACCATCCACGACTTGGTAACCCATACCGATGAAGATATCTTCGATTTCTTCACTGGTTTGTGTCAAAACATGGCGGTGACCAGTCGCAACAGGGCGACCTGGAAGTGTCACATCAACGCTCTCGCTAGCCAGTTGAGCTGCGACTTTCTTTTCTTCCAAGAGTTTAGCTGTTTCTTCAAAAGCAGCTGTCAAGACATCACGAGCTTCATTGACGTGTTTCCCGATAATTGGACGCATCTCAGCAGAGACATCTTTCATCCCTTTGAGAATCTCAGTAAGCGAACCCTTTTTACCAAGGACAGAGACACGCAAATCTTGCATCTCTTTTTTATTTTCAGCAGAAATCTGCTTCAAGCTTGCCAGCGTTTCTTCACGAAGCGCTTTTAATTGTTCTTCAATAGTTGACATAATTCCTCCATCAGTCGCCCGTAGATAAAAAGAAAACCACATGCCAAAAACTCCACTCGGAGCGTTGACACGCGGTACCATCCGTTTTTATCTGACAAGTCAGACCTTCATTTCTAAATCCATGCGCAAGTGAATTCACCCAGCTTTCATATAGAGAGCTTGCAGTCACGGCTCTCCTCCCTGATATACTTCCCTTAGGCTACTAGTCTTGCGGATTTCTATTCAATTACTACATAGTTTATCAGATTTTTTTACCATTCTTGCAAGACCTATCTCACTTCTGCTTGCCTTTAAATCTCCATTGGAAGCGTAGCTTGTCATAGAAGGAAACTCGATAAACAAGACTCCCAAGCCCACACAGAGACTGGCAAGGACATCTGATGGATAATGAACTCCCAGATAGACCCTTGATATCAACACACTGACTAGGTAGAGACCAAGGACGATTTGCACGATTTTTTTCTCCAGACTGGATTTTTTTCATCCGTTGACTGAGGATGACAATCAGAGTGCCGACCATCAAGGTTACAGCCATAGAATGACCACTTGGAAAGGAAAATCCCTTCTCCTCAACCAAGTGTAAAATAGCTGGTCGTGGGCGCTGATAGACATTTTTAAAGGTCACGATTAAAAGACCTGCCAAAGCCAGATTTCCCAGCATGAAGAAACTTTCTATCTTCCATCGCTTACGATAAAAGACAAAAGCTGTAATGACAACCCAAGTGATAATCACTGGGATATCAATCAAGCGTGTAATGGCCCTGAAAAGAATAGTCAAATAATTTGGTAAGTCTCCTCGAACGGCAGTCTGTATCGGTTGGTCAAAACCGACCAGCGTTTCAGGGTAAAATTTGACCATGTAACCAAGAATAACGAAAAGTAAAAGGGCAAAACTGCCCTTCATTAAAAATGTTTGTTTATCTTTCATAATGTTTTAAGGTTGGTTTCAAGAGAACATACAACAACCAGAATGAAACGGAAAAGATTACACCTTCAATCAAGTTAAAAGGCAATACCATGGTCATTAGGTAGTTGGAAAGTCCCAAAATTTTTCCAATATCAAAGTTAGCAAACTTAGCGTACAAAGGAACAGCATAAACATAGTTGAGAACCAACATAGCCACGGTTAAACCAATAGTCCCAGCTAGAGAGCCTAGTAGGAAACGAAGGGTTGTCCGTTCCTTTTTCCAAATCAAAGCAAAGACGATGACAAAAACTCCCAAAGCTACGATATTCATTGGCAAACCAATGTAAGTATTCACTCCCTGGCTGTTAAGAAGCAACTTCAAGAGTGAGCGAAGCAAGAGAATTCCTAGAGCAGCAGGCAAATCCATGACCACCAGACCCACAAGGACTGGCAAGATACTAAATTCGATCTTGAGGAAGGACGCCGCTGGCAAAAGCGGAAAGTCAAAGTACATCAGCACAAATGAGATGGCTGATAAAATCGCAATGGTCGAAAGTCGACGTGTGTTTGTCATAACAGGTTCCTCCAATTTTCTATAAAATCAGAAGAAGTTAGAAAGGATTCCTCTATCTATTCTCACTTTTTATATCCCAAAAGTTCCCTCTCACTCTATTCAAGAAAACAAAAGCAAGCGGTTACAATCTAGCTATAAATCTATCAGAACAGACAAAGCTATTCTTTCGTCTTCTCCCATCCAGACTATACTGTCGGTTGTGGAATCTCACCACATCAGCTTGCGCTCGCGGACTTATTTGGCCAAGATATTTTAGATTTATCTAGGCGTCGCAGTCGAAGATAATACTTAAAGTATATCGAGACAAGACAACGACGAGAAAGCTAAAATAGCTAGTCAAATTTACCGCCGGTCGGGAATTTCACCCTGCCCTGAAGACTCTTTATCATAACAAAAAACGCTTGCAAGCGCAAGCATTTTGTTCATTTTCATTTTCATTTTTTATTTCAATTTATCCACTTCATAGGTATGAACAAGCTCAAGACCTGCAAAGTTCTGCTGGCGGAGAGCCTCATAGACAATCATGCAGACGGTATTAGACACATTGAGACTGCGAACATGTTCATCATTCATGGGAATACGGAGAGCTTTCTCAGGATGTTCTCGCATAAAGTCCTCCGGCAAGCCCTTGTCTTCACGTCCAAATAGAAAATAATGGTCTTCGTTAGTCGATAAATCCACATCAGAATACACTTTCTCAGCGAATTTCGAAATCAGATAGAGGTTGCCCTTCATCTGAGACATGAAATCCTCTAAACTCTCGTAAAAATAAATCTCTAGCTTATCCCAATAATCCAATCCAGCTCTCTTCATCTTACGGTCATCAATAGGAAAGCCCATAGGCTTGATGATGTGGAGGGGAGAATTGGTTGCAGCGCAAGTACGCGCAATATTGCCTGTATTTTGTGGAATTTGAGGTTCAAATAATACAATGTGATTTGTCATGACTTGCTTCCTTTCACCATTGCAAAAAAATAGCCACACTGCCCGGAGTCAAGCTCAGCAAACAGCGTGGTTAAGGCATCGTTAACTTACCTCACAACAGGTTTGAAGTAAATCAGCGAAACTACTTTCTTAGTATAACACTTTCAGAATCA
>BNJS01000805.1_pt1 | contig 42479 bp, 41 predicted proteins | sample 8540461 | NCBI WGS metagenome assembly BNJS01 (sample SAMD00202454, study PRJDB9452) | human saliva metagenome | isolation source: human saliva | place: Japan
TATTCTATTAACAATCTATGCGTTTAACGTAAGAACCCTCGTTTTACCCTTATAAACACAACATAATAACCACCAAGAATCGAGATCTAATCTCCTCTTATCCGACTAAAAAGACGTTGTATGAATATGACGAGAATATGCAACCATTACCAAACCAATAAAACTCCTATCAGTCAACAAGAAACCGTTAAAAGACTAAAAACCTAATACACAACACAAAAATCATTATAGATTCTTATGTGAGTTTTTTTACTTTTTATTTGTTTAACTCATTGAATTTGTGTAAATTTGCCATCACTTAAAAATAATGCTAAGCACATGAGACAATTGAAAATCACAAAATCGATTACGAATCGAGAGAGTGCTTCTCTGATAAGTATCTGCAGGAAATCGGTCACGAAGAAATGATCAGTATCGAAGAAGAAGTTGAGCTTGCTCAAAAGATTCGAAATGGTGATCGAAAAAGCTTTAGAACGTCTGACGAAAAGCTAACCTGCGCTTTCGTTGTCTCAGTTGCAAAAGCAATATCAAAATCAGGGGCTCTCTGCCCGATCTTATTAACGAAGGTAATGTAGGATTAATCAAAGCAGCAGAGAAGTTTGATGAAACACGTGGCTTCAAGTTTATCTCATACGCTGTATGGTGGATAAGACAAAGCATCTTGCAAGCAATAGCAGAACAAAAGTCGTATCATCAGATTACCACTAAATCAAGTAAGCTCTGTCAATAAAATCAATAAGATATTGACACAGTTTGAACAAGAGAACGAACGCCGTCCGAGTATTGATGAGATAGCACAGAACACTGATATACCAGAAGACAAGATTGTTGATGCAATGAAAGTTAATTCACGTCATGTCTCGGTAGATGCTCCATTCTATGACGACGAGCAAAGTAGCTTACTTGACGTTATTCCTAATGATAACACACCATCAACTGATAAAGAGTTGGTTGAAGAGAGTCTACGGGAAGAAATTGGAAGAGCTTTACAGATTCTTGAGGATAGAGAGAAGGTAGTTATAGAGGCTTACTTTGGAATTAACCAACGTGAAATGACATTGGAAGAGATAGGAAGTAAATATAATCTCACACGTGAACGGGTAAGACAGATTAAAGAAAAAGCAATAAGACGCCTACGCCAACTATCCAATAGCAAGGTTTTGAAGGCTTATTTAGGACAATAACATTAACATTGTAAGATATTAATTTAAGATGAAATTACGTCAGGTATTAATTATAGCAGTACTCCTGCTGGGATGGGTAAATAGTAGTAACGCAAAAGGATACAAGCCTGCAAAGGTATATATGTTTGGTTTTGCAGCCTCTTTTAATGATTCAACGGTTTATATGACCAATATTCAGAAGGTGGATGCCTACCTTGCAAACGACCGTACTAAGTTCCTTGCTAATCGTGAAGACTATTCATATCAACTCCGTTATTACCTACAGAACAATGGTTTGGTAAGCTATCCAACTTGCGTTACGATGTATGCAGAGAATGAGAATAAAGCTATGAAACAGTTCACAGCTTTGAAAAATAAATACGAAAAGGGTAAGAAGAAATATATAGTTAAGTCTATCTCTGATGCAGAGTTCAGCTATAAGACTATAACACCAGACAACTATACTTCAAACGAAGAGACACAAGTGAATACTAAAACCACAAAGTCAAAGTAAGCAGAGCCTCTAAAGATGGAAATAAATAACTTCAGAATAGCAGACTTTGATATACAGATTATATTCCGTGAGACTGATGTCAACGGAATGCACTTACTAAGTTCGTTTGAACCTTTCAGAATCAAAGAGGTTTCAGAGAATGTCTTTTTCCGCTTAACGGTTGACGATACGCTTCGACCTGTTCCAAAGGAAAGGAGACAACGTATCCGTGCTTTCGATACAGGAAATGGTGATACCATTGTTGATCGGGTTGATGATGGTAGCTATCAGTATATTATCAAGGACATTAATGGCTCTGATTGTTGTCTGCTACAGAGTAATAAAGACTTCTCTGACTGTCGTTGTGCACTCAATGGCAACAAGAATATGCGCACCTTTGGACTTAATAATGCATTGATGCTTATCTTTGCCTTTGCTGGTGCACATAAGAAAACCTTGCTGATTCACGCATCTCTTGTTCGTAACAATGGCTATGGCTATGCCTTCATTGCCAAGAGCGGAACAGGTAAGTCAACCCAGGTTAGTATGTGGCTACGCTATATTCCAGGCAGTGACCTCATGAACGATGACAATCCTATCGTGAGAATCATTGATGGAGAAACATGGATATATGGTAGCCCATGGAGTGGTAAGACACCATGCTATCGCAATGTCAAGGCTCGTTTAGGTGCTATTACACGTATTGACCGCGCTAAAACAAACTCTGTTGAGAAGCCCAATCCTATTGCAGCATTTGCTTCACTACTCCCCTCTTGCTCCAGCATGAAGTGGGATTCAGACATTTACAATGGCGTTTGTGATACTATTACAAAGATTGTAGAAGCTGGGAGGATATTTACGTTACATTGCTTGCCTAATCAAGAAGCAGCAGAAGTGTGCTATCAAACCGTAACGAAAAGATAAAACTTATGTCAAAAACAGTACTTACGACTTCTGAAATCCAGTTTGCGAATGCAGAGTTTCTACCAGAAGTTGTCAAGATGTTAAATGAAGGACATACTGTTACGTTACGCCTTCGTGGCTATTCTATGCGTCCTTTCCTTGAAAATGACCGTGACAAAGCTTTGCTTGTCAAGCCTTCCACAATAAAAGTTGGCGACCCCGTCTTAGCGGAGATAACACCACGACACTTCGTCTTACATCGTATTGACAGCATAGAAGGTGACAACGTTACCTTACGCGGTGATGGCAACCTTGGTATTGAGCATTGTAAGAAAGAGAATATTGTTGGAGCAGTCATTGGTTTCTACCGTAAAGGACGAAATAAGATGGATGCTACAAATGCTTGGAAATGGAAGTCATATAGCTTTATTTGGACTCGACTTCTTCCTATCCGAAGATATTTATTAGGTATTTACAGACGTATCTGGATTCCTATCTTTGGCACCATTTAATGGAATATAAAAAAAGAAAGATAATAATATAAACTATCAATAAGAATGAAAGTAAAGAATGGCTTTCAACCTCCGTGAAGTATGCGGAGAACATATTATCGTTGCGGAAGGAGATGAGAATATTGACTTCAGCAATATTATATCTATGAACGAAAGTTCTGCATACTTATGGGAAGAGGTGCAGAAGATGGATTCTTTTACAGTAGATAACCCTCGTAGAGTTAATCTGCAGTCAATATGAAAATTGACGAGGATACGGCTCGCAAGGATGCCACAATACTTGCTGCACAATGGGGTACTGCAGGGTATCATCGAGGGTGAAGACATCCCTGCAGATGATTCTGCTGTTAAGAAGGAAACAATCTCTGAGAAAGTTGATTCTACACACCTCGAGGCAGCTACAAGCGAAGAAAAGCCTAAAAAGAAAGGCTTCTTTGAGCGTCTCTTTGGTTAAAGAGCAAACTGAAAAACAATTATAAATAAAAACTCGGACACTGATTATATCAATTCAGTGCCCGAGTTTTTTATTTATTAGTGCTATCTGATAGAACTTTGAATAATATATTCGTCCATACGACATCACCTTTGATTTACAGTTATCTGATAGAACAACTCCTTTCTACCAACAATTTGTTTCCTGATAATATCATATTGCACTACACTAAGTACTCAACACCATTGGTGTTTACCATCCGCACATGACGTGTTAAGCATCAGCACACTATGTGCTGAGCATTAACACATCAGTAAAAGATGAATTAAAAGTCCCTTGTCATCATCATAATATGTAGTAAGACACGCATGGTTCATTTATACATAATGGTGCTTAGCAAACAGCACAGTTCTTTTATCAGCGCCTATTACAGGTTCTCGATAAACCATTCAGCAACCTGTCTCAGAAGATGATTACGTGTGTTACCACCATAAATACCATGGTTACGATTGGTATAAAGATTCTCTTTAAAGTCCTTATCAGCTTGAACCAAAGCCTCAGAATACTCAAAGGCATTCTGCGGATGTACGTTATCGTCCGTTAGGCCATGACATATTAAGAGTTTACCATGAAGCTTCTCTGCTCTATTGATTGGATTAATAGCATAACCAGCAGCATTCTCCTGTGGTGTACGCATATAACGCTCAGTATAAACAGAGTCATAATAGCGCCAGTTCGTTGGTGGAGCAATAGCTACACCTGCCTTGAACGCATTGCGTCCCTCGCTCATACTCATCAATGTATTGAAGCCTCCAAAGCTCCAACCCCATATTCCAATACGCGAAGCATCGACATAGCTTTGCTTGCCCAACCACAATGCAGCTTCTGTCTGATCCTTTGATTCCAAATCGCCAAGCTTCAAATAAGTACACTTCTCAAACTCTGCACCACGCGCACCAGTACCACGACCATCTACAGTAACAACGATATAGCCCTTTTGTGTTAAGTAGTAGTCAAACATCGCACCACTACCCATAGACCCAACGCCCCAGTTGTCGACAACCTGCTGACTACCCGGACCACTATACTGGTGCATAATTACAGGATACTTCTTTGTTGCATCGAAGTTAGCAGGCTTCACCATCCAACCATTAAGTTTCACACCTTCAGAGGTTGTAAATGTAAAGAACTCAACACCAGTGTTGCCATACTTTGCCAACTTTGCTTGCAGTTCATCATTATTCAACACCTCACGTATCTCCTTACCTTTGTTATCATAAATAGCAAATACGTATGGATGATTGCTATCGCTCCATGTATTGAGGAAATACTTATAATCGCCTGAGAACGAAGCAACATTCCATCCCGCACGAGCAGAAAGACAAGTCAACTTACCCGACTTGTCTGCAACATATATCTCACGCTGCATTGGCTTACGTGCTGCTGCTTGGAAGTAGGTATTTCCAGTCTTCTCATCATATCCATAGATTTCAGTTACATCATAGTTCCCCTTATCAATCTGACGTAAAAGCTTACCATCCTTATTATATAAGTAAAGGTGCATATAACCATCACGGTCAGAAGGAACAAGAATATAATCCTTCATGATGCTAATACCCTCCATAGCTTCTTCCTTCACATACTTAGGTACACTCTCCTTTATCAGTAGATTACATGTACCTGTGAGAGGGTTAGCAGCATAGAGGTTCAACTCGTCCTGATGACGGTTCATTGTATAGAGGATAATTCTATTTGCATCAAAGGTAGACTTGATGCGCGGAATATAACCATCTGCCGCTAATGGTAAATCATATTTACGCACAGTACCATCACTCAAGCTATAAGACCATGCATTAACCTTTGAGTTTGCTTCGCCAGCCTTTGGATATTTGTAGCTGTAATCACCAGGATAGATATCAAACATATCATATGCAGGGTGAGAACCTTTGTAAAACTGTAGAGTATAACTCTTTACCTCACTCTCGTCATATCTAATCCAACTTAGCGTCTTGCTATCTGCACTCCAAGCAAGTGCATTATTAAAGCCGAACTCCTCTTCATTCACCCAGTCGGGTAAACCATTGATTACCTTATTAAACTCACCATCCGTTGTAACCTGCTTTACGCTCTCTCCATCTGTAATATAGATATTATTCTGATGAACATAAGCGATCTGACGACCATCTGGAGAGAAAGTAGGAATCTGCTCAGAGCCATCTTTTGACAGTTTCTTTAACTGTTTTGTCTTTACATCATAGAGATAAAAGTCTGCTGTAAACGAACGACGATAGATACGATTTGTATTCGTTTGTAATAACAGTCGACTTCCATCAGACGAGATCTGATAATCATCAAAAGGATTTTAATTGTTCACCCTTGGCATCAGCGAGGTCAAAAGATAACCCCTGTAGAACTACCTGTTTTAAAAAGAATACTTAACTACCTGACGACCATCAGACGAGATTTGGGCATACTCAGAAGTTCCTTTTTAAAGGATTAACACCCGAGATACGCTTAGTTGCAAAAAGCACCATTAGTAATGTCTTTCAAAGAGATAGGTTCTCCAGCCATCAACTGAAGTACGGTTAGCATTGTTGCAAACAGAAGTAATATACGTTTCATAAATTCAAGTTTTAACAGCACAAAAATATAAAATATTCCGTATATTTGCAAAATAATGGAACAATATTATTGCGATTTCGGGAACTGGTTGCGCTCTCAGTTCCCTTATAAAGTACAGAAGATATCGGTTAATGCTGGCTTTACTTGCCCTAACCGAGATGGTAGGATTGGCCGTGGTGGTTGTTTCTATTGTAACAACCAGACGTTCAACCCAGCCTATTGCGATAATGGAAAGAGTGTAACCCAACAACTTGAGGATGGCAAACAATTCTTTTCAGGTAAGTATCCTGAGATGAAATATCTTGCTTATTTCCAGGCTTATACCAACACTTACGGCACTAATGACCATATTAAAAAGCTCTATGAGGAAGCACTTGCTGTGGAGGATGTGGTTGGACTCGTTATTGGTACGCGTCCCGACTGTATCAATGATGACCTCTTAGATTACTTTGAAGAACTAAATCGCCGCACATTCCTCATCGTTGAGTATGGTGTGGAAACCTGCAATGATGAGACATTACGACTGGTTAATCGCGGGCATGACTTTGCTTGTGCACGTAAAGCTATAGAAGAGACTGCCCGACGTGGTATCCGTGTCGGTGCACATATCATTCTCGGACTACCTGGTGAAGATGCAAAAGAGAGTTTAAGACAAGCTCCAATCATCTCTTCTCTTCCCTTAACGACATTGAAGATTCATCAGTTACAGATTATTCGTGGAACTCGTCTGGCAAAGATGTACGCTGAAAAGCCATTTCACCTTTATACGGTTGAAGAGTATATCAAGCTCATAGCAGATTACATTAGCCTTCTTCGCCCCGACCTTGTACTCGAACGCTTTGTCAGTCAGAGTCCCCCCGACCTCCTCATAGCACCCAAATGGGGACTGAAAAACTATGAGTTTACACACCGTCTTCATAACTATATGAAGGAGAAGTTGAATAATAAAGCTCAATCAGACAAATGAAAAGAAAGCATCAACGCTCAATAGTCTATCTTGTTATCGCACTGTTAGGAATCTCTTTATGGCATGTATGGAAGAGTAGCAAGATTGCTGAGAACCCAGCTTACACTAAAGGTGTAGTCAATAAACTTTATAAAATTCGCGCAACTCCTTACTACTCCTATTCATATAACGTAGATCAGAAGACCTATGAAGGTAGGGGTAAACAATATGGAGAATATGAAAGTCTGCATATTGGTGATACTATCACCGTTTATTATCAAAGAGGTAACCCCAGTAACAGTGAAGCTTATGTAAGAATGAACAAACAATAGATTCGGTCTTCTGCTGTTATTATATCTGTCCTTTATCTTTGAATGCAACATACAGATATACCTTATAAAAAGGCTTTACTATATTATTTAGGGCAAACTCGTTTATATCTATGCACTTGTATACGGTAAAAATGAAGAGAACTTGAAAAATAAAAAAACAATCAAACTAATGAATAAACTTAGTAAAGGCATATTAATATCTACATTAACATTCATTTATATCCTTGGGGTTAGTGTTGTACAAGGCACCTGTGGAATGGACACGATGTTGGGACTGGTATTCTGTACCTTTATAGTACCCTACTCTATGTTATTAGTTTTATAGTTTCATTCTCAGTATACGGAATAAGTAAAACAAGAAATATACATTTCTTATAATTGCCCTATTGTCCTTACTCTACTACATTTATCTTTGGATGGAACAAACGGAGATGCCTTACGAAAAGGGTTTTCTATATTCTTTGGGACTTACTTATTTATATCTGTGCATTTATATGCTGTAAACACCAAAGAGAACTGAACATTGAAAAGGTTCTTCCGTCAAATGGATAGATATATACCATTAGTATATAAAGGGGATAAACTACGAGATATAATGTAGAAAAGGCAAATAAAAATATGTCTATCCATTAGCATGTCTTTTTGTCTTCTACAAACAGTTTATTCTCTTATTAACTGATATTTGTAAACTATTTTCGTGCAACTCAAAACCAATACATACTCTTTTGGCTTCAAAAAGACGCAATTGCTTACAATAGTTGCTCTTTTGAACTCTTATAACGCCCTTTAGAAGTCAATTAAGCACCTTTTACTTTGCTACTTTGTAACTATTTGATTTCCTTTTGGTTACGACCCCACTTCGTGTATATGCTTTTGCCGTTATTTATAGAGCTTTTATTTGAAAATGTGTAATGATTTTTCAATCCCTTGTCTGCGGATTTTCGAAGTCTTAAAGTGAAAAGGTTTTCAATGAAAGAGGATATTAATAGGATAGGTAGTTGACAGTCTTAGAAGTGTTTTTTTATTTTAATGAATAACCTCGGTTTTTCCGTCAAAGCTATACAAAACATCCACGCATTTAACGGAAGAAACATTGAAAAGCACGTTTCCAACCTCCTTCCCTCCCTTTCTCAAAGAACAACTGACTGACATTTTGTCCAAAACAAAGCGACAAATTGACACAAAAACACCTATAGGCACAAGGTTTGATGATATAGGCAATAGAAACAAAAAAATAAGAACAAGTTCTGAAGCCTATTATAAAGGTGTAGGAGCTATAGGAAGGAGATTTAAATATGACATTTGAGAAATTTACAATCAAAGCACAAGAAGCTGTTCAAAGTGCGATAAACATTGCACAGCGAAATGGACAGCAGACCATTGAGCCAGTACACATATTAGCTGGTGTAATGGATAAAGGAAAGGACGTAATAAATTACGTCTTCCAGAAAATTGGCGTCAACGCACAAGCTGTAGAGACTGCCATTCAGAATGAGATGAGCCACTTACCAAAAGTATCTGGTGGTGAACCTTACCTCTCTTCTGAAACCAATCAGGTGATGCAGCGTACAGTAGAGACATCCCAGAAGATGGGTGACGAATTCGTTAGTATCGAACCGATGCTACTCGCCCTACTTGCTGTGAACTCAACCGCAAGCCGTATATTGAAAGATGCAGGTTGTACAGAGAAGGAAATGACAGCTGCTATCAATGATCTTAGACAAGGTCAGAAGGTACAGTCGCAAAGTGGTGACGAGAACTATCAGTCATTACAAAAGTATGCGCGCAACCTTATCGAGGATGCACGTGCGGGAAAACTCGACCCAGTGATTGGTCGTGATGAGGAGATTCGTAGAGTATTACAGATTCTATCTCGTCGTACAAAGAATAACCCTATTCTCATTGGTGAGCCAGGTACTGGTAAGACAGCTATCGTTGAGGGCTTAGCAGAGAGAATCATTCGTGGTGATGTACCAGAAAACTTAAAGGACAAGCAACTCTACTCATTGGATATGGGTGCGATGTTGGCTGGTGCTAAGTATAAAGGTGAGTTCGAGGAGCGACTTAAGAGTGTTGTTAAGGAAGTGATGCAGGCTGATGGTAACATCATTCTCTTCATTGACGAGATTCACACATTGGTTGGTGCAGGTGGTGGCGAAGGTGCCATGGATGCTGCTAACATCCTTAAACCAGCCTTAGCACGTGGCGAATTGAGAGCTATCGGTGCAACAACACTCAATGAATATCAGAAATATTTTGAGAAAGATAAGGCGCTTGAGCGTCGTTTCCAAACCGTATTAGTAGATGAACCAGACGAGTTGGATGCTATCTCTATCCTTCGTGGATTGAAGGAACGTTATGAGAATCATCACAAGGTACGTATTCAGGACGATGCTTGTATCGCAGCTGTTAAAGCTTTCTGAGCGGTATATTTCAGACCGTTTCTTACCAGATAAGGCTATCGACTTGATGGATGAGGCTGCTGCAAAACTGCGTATGGAACGTGACTCTGTACCAGAGGAGTTGGATGAAATCAGTCGTAGATTGAAGCAGCTTGAAATTGAGCGTGAGGCTATTAAAGCGCGAGAACGACACAGAAAAGATTGCGCAACTCGACAAGGAGATCGCTGAACTCAAAGAGCAGGAACATGGATTCCGCGCTAAAGTGGGAAGGGGAACGTGGACTGGTGAATAAGATTCAGCAGGACAAACAAGAGATTGAACAGCTCAAGTATGAGGCTGACCGTGCCGAGCGTGAGGGTAATTACGAGCGTGTTGCCGAGATTAGATACTCACGACTAAAGCAATTAGAAGACGATATCAAGAACATCCAACAGCAGTTGCAAAGCGACACAAGATGGGCAAGCAATGGTGCGCGAGGAGGTTACAGCAGATGATATCGCTGAGGTTGTGAGCCGTTGGACGGGTATTCCTGTCACACGAATGTTACAGAGTGAGAAGGATAAACTGCTCCACTTAGAGGATGAATTGCACAAGCGTGTCATCGGACAAGACGAGGCTATCACTGCCGTGGCAGATGCTGTTCGTCGCTCACGTGCAGGATTACAAGATCCAAAGAAGCCTATTGCTTCCTTCATATTCTTAGGTACAACGGGTACTGGTAAGACCGAGTTGGCAAAGGCATTAGCTGATTATCTCTTCAATGACGAGTCTATGATGACGCGAATTGATATGAGTGAGTATCAAGAGAAGTTCAGTGTAACTCGACTCATCGGTGCGCCTCCTGGATATGTAGGCTATGATGAGGGTGGTCAGTTGACTGAGGCTGTACGTCGCAAGCCTTACTCTGTCGTACTCTTTGATGAGATTGAGAAGGCACATCCAGACGTATTCAACATCCTTCTGCAGGTGTTGGACGATGGTCATCTGACAGATAATAAGGGACGAACAGTGAACTTCAAGAATACGATTATCATTATGACGTCTAATCTTGGTTCACAATACATCCAGCAACAGTTTGAACATCTTAACGATACTAACCATGAGGAGGTAATCGACAAGGCAAAAGTTGCGGTAATGGATATGCTGAAGAAGACTATTCGTCCTGAGTTCCTCAACCGTATCGACGAGACTATCATGTTCTTACCATTGACAAAAGAGCAGATTGGTGATGTTGTTCGTCTGCAGCTCGAAAGAGTTAAGGATATGTTAGAGCCACAGGGTATTGAACTTCAGTGGACTGACCCAGCCATCAACTATCTTTCAGATGTTGGCTACGATCCAGAGTTCGGTGCGCGTCCTGTCAAGAGAGCTATCCAGCGTTACGTATTGAACGACCTCAGTAAGTCATTGCTTGCAGGTACAGTCAACCGTGACAAACCAGTTATCATCGACAGTTTCGGTGAAGGCTTAGTATTTAGAAACTAATATAAAAAGGGAGTGTGTCATTTGGCACACTCCTTTTTTTTCATCCGACATTTTGAATGATACTACTATAAATCTTTATGAGGTAAACCTCTGTTCTCCTTTAAACGTCTTCGTGACCAACATGTTTTATTATCCTTAGTGATTCTACGTATCATTACCGTTCGCACTATTGGTGTTCACCGTCCGCACCATTGGTGCTGAGTATCCGCACGATGATATGACATGATAAAAAGGGCTATTGTGGCTCATCCACTATGGAGAAAAAATAAGATATATCATAACTGTAAAAACACCTCTAAGATCCTTACTGCCAAGAACGAGTCCGTCTCAGAATACGCTATTTCTCACATTCATTCCAATATCCCTGATTATCTACAATAAAAGAAACATCCAAAATGAAAGTTCCTGTCACTCGTGTCACAAAAGAACAGCGTATAACCTACTGACTTATAGCACGTTTACATGAAGTGTTAAAAGTGACAGCAAAATGAAATTAAAAATACTATCGTTATATCGTTACATTTTTAAAAGAGCTAACAACTTTTTATTACTCAAAGAACAACATATAGACAGAATCATTAGGCGTGCCTAATTCTCATTAAACGTAACTTTTCCCTTAGCAAGATAATATTTCTTCTCGAGTAAAAATAATTCTATTCATACATTAAACCATAGTGTAGAGCAGTAAGAACCTTCTACTCATAGTAAAAGAAGCTATGAAATAGTAGAGAACGAATATAAAAAGCGTTGCTTTACACTTAACTATAAAGATGTTCAAGACTGCATATTACATACTTCTTGCTGTGTATTAAAACATAGCTTTATAAACAAACTATCTATAACAAATCTTGCAAGGAGTAAAGCCTTTTGATTGTGCAACACTTACAGATAGGCTTTTTATACTGCCAGAGCATCTATTAAGACCACGGCAATTTTGACTTGAATGATACTTTCTCGCCTTTGGTCCCGTACAAATGTAAACCGTTCCAGACTGAATATCCGTATTTTTCTTTGTAGAAGCAGTCGTTCCCTCCTATCGTAGAGAACAATGCAAGTGCTATAAACGCTGATTTAACAAAATGCATAATCATAGGATATTAAAAGTTAGAAAAAGATTATAGTTACAAATAAATTTAAACAGATACAAGAAGATGTAAAAATATTGGTAAGTTTATATTTCACTTTTAAAGCTATTTGTATCAACTTACACAACAGGCTTTTAAATAAAGATTTAGATAAATAAAATAGACGGCATATCTACGTAAACACGTGATACACCGCCTAATATTCTATATTTCTAAGAAATTACTTCATTTCTTCAACCACAGCCTGCGCCGCCGCAAGTCTTGCGATAGGCACACGGAATGGAGAACAGCTAACGTAGTTAAGACCTACACGATGGCAGAACTTAACAGAACTTGGCTCACCGCCATGCTCACCACAGATACCACACTTGAGGTTCTTGCGAGTCTTGCGGCCCTTCTCAACACCCATTTGAATTAACTGACCAACACCCTTCTGGTCGAGAACCTGGAATGGGTCAACATCGAGAATCTTCTTCTCTAAGTAGCTTGGCAAGAAGCTTGCGATATCGTCACGGCTATAACCGAAGGTCATCTGAGTCAAGTCATTTGTACCGAAGCTGAAGTATTCAGCCTTCTGTGCAATAACATCAGCAGTCAAAGCAGCACGAGGAATCTCAATCATTGTACCTACCTTGAACTCAACCTCAACACCCTCCTTCTTGAAGAGTTTATTTGCAGTCTTGCGAATGATGCTCTCCTGAATGTCAAGCTCATTAACAATACCTACCAATGGTACCATAATCTCTGGCTTAGGATTGAAGCCTTCCTTCTTCAACTGAACAGCAGCACCGAGGATAGCCTTAGTCTGCATAGCAGTAATCTCTGGGAATGTGTTACCCAAACGGCAACCACGAAGACCCAACATTGGGTTACTCTCAGAGAGTGCACTTACACGACTCTGAATAAAACTGAACGCTAACGCCCATCTCTTCAGCCATGACTTCCTGTCCCTTAAGGTCATGTGGAACAAACTCATGCAAAGGAGGATCGAGCAGACGGATGTTAACTGGTAAACCGTCCATGCACTTCAAGATACCATAGAAGTCCTGCTTCTGATAAGGCAAGAGCTTGTCAAGTGCTCTTTCACGCTCCTCAGTAGTGTTTGCGAGAATCATCTCACGCATAGCCTTGATCTTCTCGTTCTCGAAGAACATGTGCTCTGTACGGCAAAGACCGATACCAACAGCACCGAAGTTGCTTGCTACTTCTGCATCGTGTGGAGTATCTGCGTTGGTACGAACAACCAACTTGCTATACTTCTTACAAAGATCCATCAACTCAGCGAAGTCACCTGTTACCTCAGCAGGACGAGTCTTAACCTCACCGAGATAAACTTCACCTGTTGAACCATTCAAAGAGATGTAGTCACCCTCACGGATAATAGTTCCATCAATCTCTAAGGTACGCGCCTTATAGTCGACCATGATTGCACCAGCACCACTGACACAGCACTTACCCATACCACGAGCAACAACGGCAGCGTGTGAAGTCATACCACCACGAGCTGTCAAGATACCCTCAGCAGCAGACATACCAGCGAGGTCCTCTGGAGATGTTTCAATACGAACCATGATAACCTGACGACCATCCTCATGCCACTTTGTAGCATCGTCAGCAAAGAATACAACCTGACCACTTGCAGCACCTGGAGAAGCTGGCAAACCACGTGTCAACACATGTGCCTGAGCCAATGCCTCCTTATCGAAGACTGGGTGGAGGAGTTCGTCGAGTTTGTTTGGTTCGCAACGCATAAGCGCTGTCCTCTCATCAATCTCACCTTCATGAAGCAGGTCCATAGCAATCTTAACCATTGCAGTACCTGTGCGCTTACCATTACGAGTCTGGAGGAACCAAAGCTTACCTTCCTGTACAGTAAACTCCATATCCTGCATATCATGGTAGTGCTTCTCCAACTTATCTTGGAGTGCATAGAGCTGCTTGTACAACTCAGGCATAGCCTCTTCCATTGAAGGATATTTAGTTGCACGAGTCTCTTCATCAATATTTTGCTGTGCAGCCCAACGGAGTGAGCCTTCTTTTGTAATCTGCTGTGGAGTACGGATACCTGCAACAACATCCTCACCCTGTGCATTGATAAGATACTCACCATTGAAGAGATTCTCACCAGTACCAGCATCACGAGAGAAGCAAACACCTGTTGCAGATGATTCTCCCATATTACCGAATACCATTGCCTGAACTGTTACTGCTGTACCCCACTCTTGTGGAATACCCTCCATCTTACGGTAAAGGATAGCACGCTCGTTCATCCATGAATCAAACACAGCACAAATAGCACCCCACAACTGCTCCATTGGATCATCAGGGAAGTCCTTACCTGTCTGCTCCTTGATAGCCTTCTTGAAGAGAGCAACAAGTTGCTTCAAGTCTTCAACAGTCATCTCGCTATCGAGCTTAATGCCACGCTCAGCCTTAACCTGCTGAATAATTGCCTCAAATGGATCAATATCTTCCTTGTTTACAGGCTTCATACCCAAACAACATCACCGTACATCTGTACAAAACGACGGTAACTATCGTAAGCAAAACGCTCGTTACCCGTCTTTTCAATTAATCCGGCAACCACTGCGTCATTAAGACCAAGGTTAAGGATTGTATCCATCATACCTGGCATAGAAGCACGTGCACCAGAGCGTACACTCATTAGGAGAGGATTAGCTGGATCACCGAAGGTTGAATTCATCAAGCTTTCTACATGCTTAACACTATTCTCTACTTCTGCCTTCAGCAAGCCTACTACAGTCTCTTTACCTTTCTCATAATACTCAGTACATACATCAGTGGTAATTGTGAAACCTGGAGGAACAGGTACACCGATGAGGTTCATCTCAGCCAGATTGGCACCCTTGCCACCAAGGAGATTTCTCATATCAGCCTTACCCTCAGCCTTACCATTACCAAAGGTATAAACTCTCTTTTCGCTCATAAGTTAAAAATGATAATGAATTTTAGTTATTTCTATAGTGCAAATATACCAATAAATAGGTAAAGTAACAAACTTTTCTATAAAAATTGCTATCTTCACCTTACATTTTTGCTTTGTTAGCGAACACAGACTTGATAAAAACTCTCAAGCAGACTACAAACGGGAAAAAATTAGTAACTTTGCAGCGAAATACAAAACAGATTATGAGTAGAAAAAGAAAGCCATTACCCATTCTGGAGAATGTCACAATAGAAGCTGTGGCGGCCGAAGGTAAATGTGTTGCACATGTTGATGATAAAGTTATTTTTGTTCCTTTTGTTGTACCAGGAGACGTTGTTGACCTTCAGGTGCGTAAGAAGAAACGTAGTTATTGTGAAGCTACAGTCATTCGCTTCATCAGTAAAAGTGCTGTACGTCAGGAACCTATGTGTGAACACTTTGGTATCTGTGGTGGATGTAAGTGGCAAAACCTTCCTTACGAAGAACAGTTGAAAGCAAAGCAACAACAAGTATATGATCAACTGAGTCGTATTGGCAAGGTTGAGCTCCCTGAGTTTCACCCAATCATGGGTTCAGTACATACCAAGGAATATCGTAACAAGCTCGAATTTGGTTGTGCTAATAAGCGTTGGTATACAGAAGAGGAGTTAAAAGCTCTACCAGAAGGCGTTGGCTTAGCTGAAGGAGCCATCGGCTTCCATATTACAGGTGCCTTCGACAAGGTATATCCTATAGAGAAATGCTGGTTGATGGACGACCTCTGCAACGAGATTCGCAAGGATATCCGGGACTATGCACTCTCTACTGGAATGAAATTCTACGATATTCGTGCACAACATGGTTTATTGCGAGATATTATGGTGCGCAACTCTAATACAGGCGAATGGATGGTACTTGTACAGTTCCACTATGATGAGGAGGGAGACGATGAGCGTGCAAAGGCATTAATGCAGCATATAGCAGACCGTTTTCCACAAATTTCTTCGCTCTTCTACGTTGATAATCAGAAAGGTAACGATACATTCAACGACCTTGAACTAACACTTTTCAAAGGTAATGACCATATCTTTGAAACGATGGAAGACTTAAGATTCAAGGTGGGACCAAAGAGTTTCTACCAGACCAATACAGAACAGGCATATCACCTCTATTCTGTTGCACGCGAATTTGCCAACCTTACAGGTAACGAGCTTGTATATGACCTCTATACGGGTACGGGTACAATTGCTAATTTCGTAGCAAAGAAAGCTCAGAAAGTAATTGGTATTGAATATGTTCCAGAGGCTATAGAGGATGCAAAAGTAAACTCTGAGGTTAATAAGATTGATAACACGCTTTTCTATGCAGGTGACATGAAAGACATTCTGACCGAAGACTTCATCCACGAGCATGGACGCCCAGACGTTATCATCACAGACCCTCCACGTGCAGGTATGCATCCAGACGTTGTGAACGTTATACTCGGAGCAAGTCCAAAGCGAATTGTTTACGTCAGTTGCAACCCTGCAACACAAGCGCGTGACCTTGCTCTGCTCGATGCAGACTATAAAGTTTCTGCCGTCCAACCTGTAGACATGTTCCCACATACACCACATGTTGAGAACGTTGTCTTATTGGAGAGACGATAAAAGACAGTAAACTACATATTTAAAGATTGCCCACTATTCCAGCCAAAGGAATTATCCTTTACAGCGACTGACATAGTGGGTAATTTCACCTATAATATATAGAAAGCCCTTATCTTCAAACTCTAACCAAGAAAAAGACACGACAAAAGCAGCATAATATTTTGTTATTATTTGATAAAATACTATCTTTGCATCATCAATAGCCGAGTTATCAACCTAAAATATTATCATTACCTAAATACATAGAGTTATGAGAAAAACAATTATCCTATCAGCAATGATGCTATGCTCACTTCTCGGTAAAGCACAGGAAGCACCAAAGTGGATTAATAACGTAAAATTGTCTGGCTTCGGTATCGTTCAGTACCAATACAATGGTATGAACAACAACAAGTCAAATAGTTTCAACCTCCGCTTAGGCCGTGTATCACTTGATGGTCGTATCCTTGAAGATTGGGCTTGGAAAGCACAGTTACAGTTCAACGGAAACACATCTACATTGGGCGCATCACCACGATTAGTCGACCTCTTTATTGAATGGCAGAAGTATGATTTCTTCCGTGTTAAAGCAGGACAGTTCAAGAATCCATTCACTTTTGACAACCCTATCCATCCTATCGACCAGGGATTTATGAGCGTAGCACAAGGTGTTCAGAAATTAGCAAGTTTCTCAGACCGAGCTGGTGCACATCCATCTAACGGACGTGACATCGGTGTACAGATACAAGGCGATTTCCTAAAGACAGCCGCAGGTAGAAATCTTGTTCACTATCAGGTAGGTGTATTCGATGGTCAAGGTATCAACGTAAGAGATGTTGACCAACAGAAGAATATCATTGGTGGCGTATGGGTTATGCCTGTTGAAGGCATGCGCTTAGGCTGGTTCGGATGGACTGGTTCGTATGCTCGCAAGGGAACATGGACAGACGCAGCTGGCGCCACACACTCAGGTGTACGTAGTCTGCAACAACGACGCTATGCTGTGTCTGGAGAATACAAAGTAAAAGACTGGACTATCCGTTCTGAGTATGTTCATTCAACAGGTTATGCATTTGCAAAGGCATTGAGCAATACTGATGCTGCAGCTGCATCAGATTGTAATCTCAGCGCAGATGGAGACAAAGCTCAGGGTGTTTATGCTTTAGTCATTGCGCCTATCATTCCTACGAAGCTACATGCCAAGGCACGTTACGATATGTATCAGCCATCTGATGGTGCTGAAAAGCAGCGTACACAATACGACTTAGGACTTGACTACGAGTTCACCAAAAACCTTGCATTGAGTGGTATTTATTCTTATGTTCATGATCGTTCTATGAATAGTACGGGTAAAACCAAACTATTCAATGTTTGACTTAGAATTAAGTTTTCGCTTTTAAAATAAAGAAAAATTAAAGAAAATCACGGATACATTAGGTTGTATCCGTGTTTTTTTGTATCTTTGTCGAAGTTATGATAAACAAATATTAACAAACGAAGGTTGTAAGTATTCACGATAAAACATCCTCGTACAAACTCTAAAACATGACAAGACATCAGCACATCGACTATCAGACAGGAGGAATCAAACCTCCTTCTTCATCAGCGGCACGCCGTCGTAAGATTTTTAATAAGGTAATGAAGATTGTTATGACATTCTTTTGCCTTAGCAGTTGTTGGCTTGGCTTACTGGATGTATCACAACTAAGCTTATTAATTCTTTAACGAATAAAAGTTCAAACGTCTACGTCTTATTCAGCTATTTATAGCTGAATAAGTCCGAATTTGTAAGTAAATACAAGCTCACAACATCATGGGAATGTTATTTTTAAACACTATTTCATGGTAAACATTTCCTATATAAGATTGTCATTAATAGCTTACTATAGTGTAATTAATGACAATTGAGGTCTTCTATCCCTCTTTATTTAATGATATCTGTAGCCCAACACATATCGTGCGAAGCGCTAACACTATTCGTGCGGAGGGTAAACACAAGTTGTGTTGCAGGCTAACACATCACAAATAGAAACCTGATACTGCTTCACATACTCTACTATAAGCAATTATTCAAGTACAAATATTATCTATCTTTGTGAACTATATGAAGATGATAATGAGAACCATCATAATCTATTCGCATCATTCTATTATGGAGTTCTTCCCAAGCAGATAAAGACAAGGCTACATGCCCCATCGTACGTCTCAAGTTAATCTCTACTACAGGGTGAAGCATAAAACTATCTTCTGCAGCAACAATCATCATGTCAACGCCTAACGGACCGCTATAAACACCTCGCAAATGATTGGTTAGCAACTGCTCTAAAGCTGAAATAACTTCATGTAACAGTTCATTCGATACATAAGTAGACAGAGTAGAATGTTTCTCTGCTTCGTCTGCAAGGCTATTACCTACATATGCGCCGTTAACAGTATGGAATACAGACAATCCTGCATAATGGACTCCATCCGCATCCGCATAAAATTCTACACCAAAATCCTTCACCTTATTGTAATAAGGCTCTATCATTATACCGCCTTGTGTCTTTATCACATTCTTAGACCAATTAGCCAAGGCAGCATCCAAGACAGTATCAACATAGCGCACTCCTCTCCCACTGCTACTCCACGGAGCCTTTATTACAGCCTTACCCCAACTCTGAAGAATACGTTCTAATTCTATAATACTATCAACATAGGACGACTTACCAAGTAAAATAGGATGAATAAATTTCTCTTGTAGTTCCTTTAATACAGCAGAAGAGAACTGACGATTACTAAGTCTACGTACATTTGCAAGCACCTCATTATCAGGAAGTACAGATGGATTAATCCCCATCTGGCCCAACTGAAACTTAATAGAAGAATCCCATCCCCATGGCACAACCTTTATCAATCTGTTTCTAATAGACGATCTACACCTTTCTTATCAACAAAAATTCACCTGCTTACCATAACGCTGAAGGCGAGAGGCATGCTGCTGAGCAGAACTCACGTTTTCCACAAGTACATAGTCACCTTCCGCTGCCCACAGAACAGGTAGGTAATCTAAATCATTGCGAAGCTGCCTACCTGCGTGCGGAGCCGTAAAGTACTTGTTATCATAAGCTAACGCTATATCATGTTCGGGGTTAAATACGTGTAATGTCATTGAAATCCTTTGTTAATGCTGTGCAAAGGTACATCAAACCAAATATAACACAAAAATAAAAAAACAAAAAAAATCATTTTTTTGCTATCTATAGTTTGCAAATTAAAGAAAATAATAGTAACTTTGCATGTGGATAATATATATAACGGGAACAAGATGGACGCATTCTTTCGCACGCATACTTACTTGGTGGAGCATGTAAATGCCCCAGTGCGTCGTCGTCTCATGGATGAGATTAATTGGGACGACCGCCTCATCGGCATCAAGGGTACGCGAGGCGTAGGTAAAACGACCTTCCTCCTACAATATGCCAAAGAGCGCTATGGCGCTACTGATCGCCAATGCCTTTATGTAAATATGAATAACTTTTACTTCCAAGGCAGAGGTATAGCAGACTTCGCTGGCGAGTTTTATCGTAATGGTGGAAAAGTCTTGCTGATTGATCAAGTATTCAAACAGCCTGATTGGAGTCATGAACTCCGTCAATGCTATGACAATTATCCTGAGTTGAAGATAGTTTTCACAGGCTCAAGTGTCATGAGACTGAAAGAAGAGAACCCAGAGCTTAATGGCATTGTAAAGAGCTATAACCTGAGAGGTTTCTCTTTTCGCGAATACTTGAATTTACAAACAAACCAACAGTTTGAGCCTTACGCATTAAAGGATATTATAAACAACCACGAGGAGATAACAAGACATATTCTCTCAAAGGTTAGCCCGATGAAGTACTTTGCAGACTATATTCACCACGGCTTTTATCCCTTCTTCTTAGAACATCGTAACTTCTCAGAGAATCTACTGAAGACGATGAATATGATGACAGAGGTAGATATCCTTCTCATCAAACAAATAGACTTGAAATATCTGACCAAGATTAAAAAGTTATTTTACCTTCTTGCTTTGGAAGGTCCTAAGGCTCCAAACATCAGCAACCTTGCTAAAGATATCAACACAAGCCGTGCTACGGTAATGAATTATATCAAGAATCTTGCTGATGCACGACTTATCAACCTTGTATATCCAGTAGGACAAGAGTTTCCTAAAAAGCCTGCAAAGGTTATGTTACAGAACTCTAACTTGATATATGCCATCTACCCCATCCAACTTGATGAACAGCAGCTTATGGAGACATTCTTTGTAAATGCGTTACAAGAAGTATGCTCGGTAAATGAAGGTAATAAACAAGGTACATATATTATTAATCAAAAAGAAAAGTTTAAGGTATGTGATACTGGAAAGACTAAAAAGCGATTTAGCACAGACACAACCTATACTATATACAATACTGAGGTGGGAAAAGACAATCAAGTACCACTTTGGCTAATAGGTTTCCTATATTAGGCAAGACCAAAAACATTATAACAATATTCATTTAATAAATTTCAAAATGGCTAAAGAAAAGAAGTTTATCACTTGTGATGGTAACGAGGCCGCTGCTCACGTGAGCTACATGTTCTCTGAGGTAGCAGCTATCTATCCTATCACTCCATCATCTCCAATGGCTGAGCACGTAGACGAGTGGTCAGCACGTGGTCGTAAGAACCTTTGGGGTCAGACAGTAAGCGTTCAGGAGATGCAGTCAGAGGGTGGCGCAGCAGGTGCCGTACACGGTTCACTGCAGTCTGGTGCTCTCACGACAACCTTCACCGCATCACAGGGTCTTCTCTTGATGATTCCTAACATGTACAAGATTGCTGGTGAACTTTTGCCATGTGTATTCAACGTTTCAGCACGTACACTCGCAAGTCACGCTCTTTGTATCTTCGGTGACCACCAGGACGTAATGGCTTGCCGTCAGACAGGTTTCGCTATGTTCTGTTCAGGTTCTGTTCAGGAGGTTATGGACCTCTCTGCAGTTCCTCACCTTGCTTCATTGAAGACATCAGTACCATTCATCAACTTCTTCGATGGTTTCCGTACATCACACGAGTATCATAAGATTGAGTGCCTTGACCAGGAAGATATCCGTCCATTGGTTGACGAGGAAGACATTAAGCGTTTCCGCGATCGTGCAATGACTCCAGAGCGTCCAGTAGTTCGTGGTACAGCTGAGAACCCTGAGACATTCTTCACACATCGCGAGGCATCTAACAGTGCTTACGAGAATGTAGCAGAGGTTGTTGAGCACTATCTCGGCGAAATCTCAAAGATTACAGGCCGTGAGTATCACCTCTTCGATTACTATGGTGCTAAGGATGCAGAGAACATCATCATCTTGATGGGTTCAGCAACTGAAGCAGCTCGTGAGGCTATCGACTACTTGATGTCTCAGGGTAAGAAGGTTGGTATGATTGCTGTACACCTCTATCGTCCATTCTCAGTTAAGCACTTGCTCGCTGCAGTTCCAAAGTCTGTTAAGCGTATCGCAGTTCTTGACCGTACTAAGGAACCAGGAGCAGAGGGTGAGCCATTGTACCTCGATGTTAAGAGTGCATTCTATGATGTTGAGAACAAGCCATTGATCGTTGGTGGTCGTTATGGTCTCGGTTCTTCAGATACAACACCAGCTAAGATTATCGCTGTTTATGACAACCTTGAGTTACCAGAGCCAAAGAATCACTTCACTGTAGGTATCGTTGATGACGTAACCTTCACTTCTCTCCCAGAGGTAGAGGAGATTCCATTGGGTGGTGAAAGCACTTACGAGGCTAAGTTCTATGGTCTTGGTGCTGACGGTACCGTTGGTGCTAACAAGAACTCAGTAAAGATTATCGGTGACAACACCAATAAGTACTGTCAGGCTTATTTCTCATACGACTCTAAGAAGTCTGGTGGTTTCACTTGTTCTCACCTCCGCTTTCGGTGATAATCCCAATCCGTTCTACTTATCAGGTAAATACACCTAACTTCGTAGCTTGTCACGTTCAGGCTTACTTGAACATGTACGACGTTACACGTGGTTTGCGTAAGAATGGTACATTCTTGTTGAACACTATCTTTGATGGTGAGGAACTTGTACACTTCATTCCTAATAAGGTTAAGCGTTACTTCGCAAAGAACAATATCAGCGTTTACTATATCAACGCTACTAAGATTGCACAGGAGATTGGTCTTGGCAACCGTACCAATACTATCCTCCAGTCTGCATTCTTCCGTATTACTGAGGTAATTCCTCTCGACCTTGCTGTTGATCAGATGAAGAAGTTCATCGTTAAGAGTTACAGTAAGAAGGGTCAGGACGTTGTAGACAAGAACTTCGCTGCTGTTGATCGTGGTAACGAGTACAAGCAGTTAACTGTTGACCCAGCATGGGCTAACCTCTCTGATGACGATGCTAAGGCAGACGATGCACCAGCATTCGTTAAGGAGCTTGTTCGTCCAATGAACGCACAGGCAGGTGACCTCTTGAAGGTTTCTGACTTCGTTAATCATGGTACTGTTGACGGTACATGGTCAGTAGGTACAGCAGCTTTCGACAAGCGCGGTGTTGCGACCTTCGTTCCAAAGTGGGATGCAGAGAACTGTATCCAGTGTAACAAGTGTTCATACGTTTGTCCTCACGCTTGTATCCGTCCATTCGTATTGGATGAGGCTGAGAAGGCTAACTTCAACGAAGAGACACTCGACGTCGTCGCTCCTAAGCAGCTCAAGGGAATGCAGTTCCGTATTGAGGTATCAGTTCTCGACTGTACAGGTTGTAGCAACTGTGCTGATGTTTGTCCAGGTAAGAAGGGTAACAAGGCTCTCTCTATGACTCAGTTCGTTGCTGGAGAGGAAGAGGCTAACCACCGTGCAGCTAACTGGAATTACCTCGTTAAGAACGTTAAGAGCAAGCAGAACTTGGTAGACATCAAGTCAAATGCTAAGAATTCTCAGTTCGCTCAACCTTTGTTCGAGTTCTCTGGTGCTTGTGCTGGTTGTGGTGAGACTCCATACGTTAAGCTTGTTTCACAGCTCTTCGGTGATCGTGAGATGATTGCTAATGCTACTGGTTGTTCTTCAATCTACTCTGCTTCTGTTCCTTCTACTCCTTACACAACAAATGAGGAAGGGCATGGTCCTGCATTCAACAACTCACTGTTCGAGGACTTCTGTGAGTTTGGTATGGGTATGGCTATGGGTAATAAGAAGATGCGCGAGCGTATCGCTGTACTTCTTAACGAATCTATGGCTAACGACCATACACCTGCAGAATTCAAGGAGGCTGCTCAGGAGTGGCTTGATAACATGAATGATGCTGATGCATCTAAAGTTGCTGCTGCTAAGCTGAAGCCATTGATCGCTGCTGGTGCTGAAAAGGGATGCCCTGTATGTGCAGAGCTGAAGACACTCGACCACTATCTCGTTAAGCGCAGCCAGTGGATTATTGGTGGTGACGGTGCTTCTTACGATATCGGTTACGGTGGTCTCGACCACGTTATCGCTTCTGGTGAGGACGTTAACATCTTGGTTCTTGATACTGAGGTTTACTCTAACACTGGTGGTCAGAGTTCTAAGTCTACTCCACTCGGTGCTATTGCTCAGTTCGCAGCTAAGGGTAAGCGTATCCGCAAGAAGGACCTCGGTTTGATGGCAACTACATACGGTTATGTTTACGTAGCTCAGATTGCTATGGGTGCTGACAATGCACAGACATTGAAGGCTATCCGTGAGGCTGAGGCTTATCCAGGACCATCACTCATCATCGCTTACTCTCCATGTATCAACCATGGTTTGAAGGTGAAGGGCGGTATGGGTCGTAGCCAGGCTCAGGAAGCAAATGCTGTTGCTTGTGGTTACTGGCAACTCTGGCGTTACAACCCACTGTTGGCTGAAGAGGGTAAAAACCCATTCTCACTCGATTCTAAGGAACCAGAATGGGATAAGTTCCAAGACTTCCTTCACAGTGAGGTTCGTTTCCTCTCTGTCCTCAAGGCTTATCCAAATGAGGGCGAGGAGCTCTTCAAGGCTTGTGAGGATATGGCTAAGCTCCGTTACAAGAGCTATGTTCGCAAGACTCAGGAAGACTGGAGCGAGGAGGCATAATCGCCTAACCCACAGATTAAACGGATATAGTTAAAACACTATATAACATACGCAAAGAGGCTTCTCCATCATGGAGGAGCCTCTTTTTTGAAAGCTATTCCGTTAAATGCATAGACACTTATCGTATAGCGTTAACAAAAGAATCAAAATAATTCATTAAACAAAAAAATAATCAAGACAGTCTTGACTATCTATTTTGTTCATCCTCCGACACAGAAAATCTTATCATGTTAAGGCTACGAAAATTTGCAGATAGAATATTGAAAAATCATGACACAATTTCGGATAAAAAGTATAAAATAAAGCGGAAAAGCACATATAAAAAGGTAAGATTACAACCGAGCAGTAAATCAATTAGTTATAAAATCGTGCAAGAAAAAGGTGCTTAGTAAGGTTTCAAAAAGGCGTTAGTAAGACCTCAAAAAGAGCACCTTTTGTAAGTTAATTGGGCGTCATTTCAAAGCCAAAAAGAGCATATATTAGCTTTGAGTTGCATGAAAATAATTTACTAACATCGCTTTATAAGGGGGATAAGTTATTTGTAGAAGACAAAAACATATTTATCCCAATAAGCCTAATTTTTCAAGAAAAGAAAGTAAAATAACAATAAGCAAATAGAAACAATGCACAATAAACATATTTTTCTTTTTATTTCTTAAGAGAATAAAAAAACATCTTATATTGTTTGTTTTTTTCCTAAAAAAATTATATATATCTTTGCCCTAATTGTAGAGAAAAACAAGTTACATCATAGCACAAAATAAAATAGTATTTTTAGATTATATATCAGAACTATAATATTATTAATTATTCATAATGAGTTATTAGATTAGATATCTTTATAATAATTCAAAGATTAGACAAATTTGACAATAAATAAGATTGTCAAATAAAAAAATATTTATAGATTCTAATAAGTAGCATGGTAACCTTTCGCTACTAACAAAAAAATATAAGAAAGTATGGATACATCTAAAGAAATCTTGAGCAACCCTTTCGTCAACAAGGGAACAGCCTTTAGTATGGCTGAACGTAAGAAGTTAAATCTTGTAGGACTACTCCCTCCAGTTGTACAGACACTTGAAGAGCAGATAGAAAGAACATATCTGCAATATCAGAAAAAGGTAAATAATCTGGAGAAACGTGTATATTTAATGACACTTTTCAATACCAACCGTACTCTATTTTATGCACTTATGGCGCAGCACATCGAGGAATTCATGCCGATTGTTTATGATCCAGTTGTCGCAGATGCTATTCGTCAATACGACGAATTATTCATGAAACCACAAGATGCAGGATTCCTCTCTATCGACCATCCAGAAGATATCGAGAAGTCATTGCGCAACGCTTCAGAAGGAAGAGATATAAAACTCATTGTGGTTACTGATGCCGAGGCTATATTGGGTATAGGTGACTGGGGAGTTAATGGTGTTGCCATTGCCATTGGAAAACTGATGGTTTATACCGCAGCAGCGGGTATTAACCCTAATGAGGTATTGCCATTAGTACTTGACGTGGGAACTGATAATAAACAGTTACTCGACAATCCTCTTTATTTAGGCAATCGTCATGAACGTGTTCGTGGTAAAAAATATCATGAATTTGTAGACAAGTTTGTTGAAACAGCAGAACGTCTCTTTCCAAATTTATACCTTCATTGGGAGGACTTTGGTCGTCCTAATGCAGCAGCCATTCTCGAACGCTACCAGAATAAAATTACAACATTTAACGATGATATACAGGGAACAGGCATAGTTTCTTTGGCTGCTATTCTCGGTGCACTGAACATTTCAAAACAGAAATTTACTGACCAACGTGTGATGGTGTTTGGTGCAGGAACAGCAGGCGCAGGTATTGCACATCAGATTTACGAAGAATTTATGCAACAAGGACTATCTTCTGATGAGGCAAAGCAACATATTTATTTAGTAGACAAACAGGGATTGCTCACTGATGACATGACTGACTTGACAGAAGGTCAGCAGTTCTTTACACGCTCAGTAAATGACTTCCAGAAGCCTCTACCTACTTTGCGCTCAGCAGTTAGCGCCATTAAACCTACTATATTAATAGGAACTTCTACACATCCAGGAGCTTTTACAGAAGAAATTGTGAAAGAAATGGCTGCACATACAGAACGCCCTATCATCTTCCCGCTGTCAAATCCAACAGAACTTGCTGAAGCAAAAGCTTCTGACCTGATAGAATGGACTGATGGACGTGCGCTCATCGCTACTGGTATCCCAAGTTCACCTGTAGATTATAAAGGGGTAACTTACGCTATCGGGCAAGCTAATAACGCTCTGATGTATCCTGGATTAGGACTGGGAGTGATAGCCTCTACGGCAAAATTAGTAGATCAATCACTCTTATCAGCAGCAGCACATGCTTTAGGCGGAATTGTGGATGCATCAAAACCTGGCGCAGCAGTGCTCCCTCCTGTGAACAAAATTACTTCTTTCTCACAGCATCTTGCCGAGGTAGTAGCACAACATGCCATTGACCATCAGAATACAAGAGAGAATATTACAGATGCACATGCTGCTGTAGAGCATATAAAATGGTATCCTCGATATGAATAGATGGAAAGTACAAGTAATTTTTATAATGTTAAAGATTGCTATCCGATAAAACTTAAATTATATAGAAATCCTTGCAGAATTACCTTTATATAGAGGTAATTCCGCAAGGATTTTTTTCAAATGATTACCAAATAGTAATAGTTTTTATATAAACATTTTTTTATAGCGTTTATACGAATAAAAAAACAGATATTCGTTTTGAACTTTATAAAATAAAATCTATCTTTGTTCCGAAAACAGACTCTTCTAACATCAACAACAATCATAATATGAAAAGTAAAATCCTATCATTAGCCATTATCATTGCAATTACAGTAATTGCATTATATTGTGTTCTGAGTGGACCTGAAACTATTATCCTACATTGGAACATTGGTGGAGAAGCAGAAAGCTATGGTTCTAAGTATCTTATACTGGCACTTCCTGTTATTTCATTAATCGTATTCTTACTAATTGTCAACCAAGAAAAGCATCCATACGACACAAGTCTTTTGAGCGAAAAAAATCGAAAGAACAGGAATCCTAAAGCTCTTTGTGATATAATGCCAATCCTATTGTTGGCTATATTGTATATTACAGCATGTTCTGTCCAAATAATTTCTATGTCATCATTAGTACCATTCTCTCTTATTATTATTGCTATTATTCTCTTTATGTATAAATCACGCAAGTCGACAAAGCTATAAAAACGACCTTATTTATTTTGCATTTCGCTTGATTTAATGTATCTTTGTAGCTATGAATGCACAAGAAGCACAGAACATTAAATGGAGTGAGAACATCATCATTGTGGATGGTGATTATATAGACCATATCGCTTTCGACCTCATTGTCAACTTTGAGCGAATGCTGAACCGTCGTATTCCCGCTGCTGATTTCAGCCAGTGGGTTGTAAACATTGCCCTTGATGGACGTTTGAAGCCTGGAAATCACGAAACACAAGTGGTTCTTTACATGATAAGAAGAATCCAAAACTTGAGAATTTTGTTCCAGCGGATTATGCGAAAGAACTGAATGGGCAAGCATTCAAGGATTCACAGCTTGGCGAATTTATTATCAATGCTATTGCTACAGGTGATGAAGTAGCCAAGAAAGACGATGTTCTTCTCGACCTTCTAAAGACAATTCTTAATCATGAAGAGGTTAAACGTATTATGGTTGTATCAAACGCTGAGGACAGCCAATTGATGAGTACACATCGTTCTACGCTTCGCGATGTAGATGATGAGCTAAAACATATTACCTTGTTTGCAATGCAACCACTCGAAGGAGGTAATTTCAAACAGCAAATTTTGGGTTACTCGCTTCTTAATGCAATGGGTATATCCGCTTCAGAGATTGAAAGTAAGATTAAGTAAGACATAAAAATAAAGTAATAATAATAAAATAAGAATTCTCAAAATAACATTCCGTAGCTCCCTTCTTTGGAGTGGAGAATAGAATGGGAATACAGAGAATTAAATTGAACTATGGGAAAAGTTTTAATGATTGGCGCAGGTGGCGTAGCTACTGTAGCCGCTTTTAAGATTGTCCAGAATCAGGACGTGTTTACGGAGTTCATGATTGCCAGCCGTCGTAAGGAGAAATGTGACGAACTGGTTAAGGCAATTCATGATAAGGGCTACAAGGCTGATATCAAGACTGCACAGGTTGATGCAGACGATGTTGAGCAGTTGAAGCAGCTCTTCAACTCATTCAAGCCTGAGCTGGTTATCAATCTTGCACTACCCTATCAGGACCTCACTATCATGGATGCCTGCTTAGCTTGCGGTTGCAACTATCTTGACACCGCAAACTATGAGCCAAAGGATGAGGCACACTTCGAGTACAGCTGGCAGTGGGCTTACAAGGATAAGTTCGAGAAGGCAGGATTGACAGCTATCCTCGGTTGTGGTTTCGACCCTGGAGTGTCACAGGCTTATACAGCATATGCAGCAAAGCATCACTTTGATGAGATTCACTATCTTGATATTGTTGACTGTAACGCAGGTAACCACCACAAGGCATTTGCAACCAACTTTAACCCAGAAATCAATATCCGTGAGATTACCCAGAAGGGACTTTATTATGAGAATGGCAAATGGATTGAGACAGATCCATTGGTAGTACATCAAGATATTACCTATCCAAACATCGGTCCTCGAGACTCTTACTTGATGCACCACGAGGAGCTGGAGTCATTAGTCAAGAACTATCCAACAATCAAACGCGCTCGCTTCTGGATGACTTTTGGTCAGCAATACCTTACTTACCTTGATTGTATCCAGAATCTTGGTATGAGTCGTATTGACGAAATAGAGTATGAAGCACCATTGGCTGATGGGTCTGGCAAGACAGTTAAGGTTAATATCGTTCCTTTGCAGTTCTTGAAAGCAGTGTTGCCTAACCCACAGGACCTCGGTGAGAACTATGATGGTGAAACTTCTATTGGCTGCCGTATCCGTGGTGTCAAGGATGGTAAGGAACAGACTTACTACATCTATAACAACTGTAAGCATCAGGATGCCTATAACGAAACAGGTATGCAGGGCGTAAGCTATACGACAGGCGTACCAGCAATGGCTGGTGCAATGATGTTCTTCAAGGGATTGTGGCGCAAGCCTGGTGTATGGAACGTGGAAGACTTCGACCCAGATCCATTCTTGGAGGTACTCAATAAACAGGGCCTACCTTGGCACGAAGTGTTTGGTGGTGATTTAGAGCTATAGGAAGATGGCTTGCTCTTTGGACTTTATTGAATTTGTCAGTAGTCAGATAGCTACTGCAGGGACTGTAAGATACAGGAAGATGTTCGGTGAATACATGATTTATGTTGACGAAAGCCTGTTATCATAGTTTGTGACAATATACCTTATGTCAAAGAACACGAGGCAATTAAGTCAATGATGCTATCTGCCGAACATGGATTCCCTTATGAAGGAGCTAAGGAACACTACGTTTTAGATGTTTCAAGGTCTGATTTTGCAGTCAGGGTTGTTAAGACCTTAGCAGAGGTTTTACCCTATCCAAAGAGCAGAAAGAAGAATAAATAGTATTTTATCAATCAAAAACAAGATAATAGTATATGGCAAAAGAAGATACAGGTACGACATCGGCAGCTGAAGGTAAACTGAAAGCCTTGCAGGCTGCAATGTCTAAGATAGAAAAAGACTTTGGTAAAGGGTCCATCATGCGTATGGGCGATGAGCAAATAGAGAATGTAGAGGTAATCCCAACGGGTAGCGTTGCACTTGACACAGCACTTGGTGTGGGTGGTTATCCACGTGGTAGAATCATTGAGATTTATGGTCCGGAGAGTTCTGGTAAGACAACATTGGCTATCCATGCTATTGCAGAAGCACAGAAGCAGGGCGGTATTGCAGCCTTCATTGATGCTGAGCACGCATTCGACCGTTTCTATGCAGAGAAGTTAGGTGTGGATGTTGACAACCTTTGGATTTCTCAGCCAGACAATGGTGAGCAGGCTTTGGAGATTGCAGACCAGCTGATTCGCTCTTCTGCTATTGACATTCTCGTTGTCGACTCAGTTGCTGCTTTGACTCCAAAGAAGGAGATTGAGGGTGACATGGGTGACTCTGCAGTAGGTTTACAGGCACGACTGATGAGTCAGGCATTACGTAAGCTCACCTCCACTATCTCAAAGACCAATACTTGCTGCATCTTCATCAACCAGTTGCGTGAGAAGATTGGTGTGATGTTTGGTAATCCAGAGACAACAACAGGTGGTAATGCACTAAAGTTCTATAGTTCTGTACGTCTCGATATCCGCCGTGTTACTTCTATTAAGGATGGCGATCAGGTTATTGGTAATCAGGTTCGTGTGAAGATAGTAAAAAACAAGGTGGCTCCTCCTTTCCGTAAGGCAGAGTTTGAGATTACCTTCGGTGAGGGTATTTCAAAGATTGGTGAAATTGTTGACTTGGGCGTTCAGTATGGCATTATCCAGAAGAGTGGTAGCTGGTTTAGCTACAATGGAACCAAACTCGCACAGGGTCGTGATGCAACCAAGACTATGATTAAGGATAATCCAGAACTTGCAGAAGAGCTGGAGGGCTTGATTAAAAATGCTATCATTGAGCAGACAAAGTAATAAGTACAAACCTATGGTAACTTGAATGTAACTCTTTCATACAAGTACATTCCTGATACCATAGGTTTTTATCTCTATTATATGTTTAAGAATAGTTTACTGTCATTTTAACATTTGCTTATAACAGACTTAGAACCAACTTCTTAACGTTTAATTCCGCATGACAGGAATGACAGCAAACACAAAATCTTAAACCTATATATCCGTAAGTATTGATAAAGTGAGGGATGCACTTCAGCCTGTGCATCCCTCACTTTTATTATCAGATTCTGATAGAGAGAGAATCCTCTTACTCATTATCCATTTAGAAAGAGGCTGTCATTGTTGCGCTTTCTCCCACTCTTTCTCTATATCTTCTATTGTTATTCCTAATAGTTTCATCTCACGAAAGACAGAGGGAAGAGACTGAGTAAGGAATGTTTTACGTCGAGTAGTCATGATTTGCTCACGTGCATCAGCTGAAACAAAGTAGCCAAGTCCACGCTGGTTATAGATAATCTCCTCACGAGAGAGTAGCTCGTAGGCCTTCACTGCAGTGTTCGTATTCACCTGCAGCATAACGGCATACTCCCGGACAGAGGGTATTCGGTCGTCAGCTTTATAGGTTCCAGCTATAATCTCATCACAAAGGCGGTCAGCCATTTGCTCATAGATAGCCTTATTATTTTCGAAATTCATAAGCCTTACTATTTAATCCACGCCGTGTTAAATATTTCTCCATCGATTGTTGATGACCTGCAGACGTGTGTAAATCTTATAAGAAGACCAGAACATCAATAGACTTACTCCAATCGAAATCATAGAAGCATAAGGATTTCCTATTAAAACAACCTCATAATCAGTGTATTCGTAAAGGTACAACTTTAAGAAGAAATAACCTATAAGAAAAAGAATAATCACTACAAAATAAATAACTATCGACTTCAGCCAAGCTAACTTGCGAAAGAGTAAACCTCCATAGATAGCAATTGAATAGTTCGAAAGTGTCGACAAAGCCTTGGTCCATAGGGGTGAGTCTGCACTTACATACGTATCAGCATCAAAGTAGGCTACCACCATAGACATCCTTTCTCCGTGTGCAATAATCATTGAAATCAACTGCTGTAATCCGTCTGCAACAATAAAAGATGCACAAATAGCTAATGGATAAATCACTGCAACCAATAGCACACGTGCAACAAACTTCTCAAGATTAGTAGCTGGTAGCATCAATTCATTGATACGTTGCTGATGTCCTTCAAGGTCTTGAATAAAAAATGTACCTAACACGAAGAAGACAAATGGAGAAAAACCCCTAAGAAGACGTACGATATCAAAGACGAGTGACTTGTAACCAATATCATCCATCGTCTTTCCAGAAAACATAGGTATAGTAAACATTGCAAAAACTAAGAATATGACAAGAAATGTAATAAAGATTACATTTATCTTGCGCTGGCACATAACCAAGAGTCTGCTCATTACCTTACCGAAACGGTCTAAATCAAACTTTGTCATAATTTATGTCCTCCTAAATTCTATTTTATTCTTGTTGTTTTATCTTTAATAATGGCTCCCTTCTCTGTAACCATGGTCAAGGGTAAGCGCGTTGTTCCCGTAGTATTGATCTTTGGTTCAACCTTCGCAGAGATAATTGCCGTATCAGTTCGATAGAAATTTACACCTAAGCCTATATCACCATAGGTATCAAAGATTACCTTTTTAGCAGTTAAGCTTTTAACATCAATAGCCCCCCTATCCGCCATAGAGACTTCCAACTGATTGATATTCATTTTATTTATCTTCAAATTACCACCTGAGGGAGCTTCAATGCTGAGCTTATCAAGTTTAAAAGAATCTGAAAGAATAACAGTAGCAGAATTGTTCCAACTTAGCTTTGAGAGTGTTGGCGTAGTGATATAAATATCAATGCTTTGCGTTACCTTATCTGAAGGTTCCAAATCAAAAAAGCCTATATGCTGAATCAGGTTTTTCATGTCAATTACCAGTCTATTCTGTGGATTGACAAAACTTAATACATCAAGTCGCTTCTCCTCCCCTTTAAACTTTAAGCTGTACTTCTTACCTTGTGATATATAAACAGTACCAGCTCCACGGATGTCTATCGTGTCAAATGAATCAACAGAAGCCTCCTCTGTCACCATCTTTCCGTAGTCAATTTTTCGGATGTAGCAAGAACTTAAAGCAAGTAAGCAAGCTACAGAGATTAGGCTGATATTAATGATTTTTGCAAATATTCTCTTCATAATTCTCTTCCTCCACGTTTTATTTAAGTTTACCTGTTGTTGCTGCATTGAACAGCAATTCAAGATTGATCGTAGTCTCGTTGTCACCCGTCTGACGTCGTGCAATCACATTGTTGCCTTGAATGGATGGCTCTGCATAGAGTACGCTGTCGTCCATCTCGTTAGATTGACGAATACCGAAAGTGTAATCATTTGTTATATCCTCAGTTGATGCGTTCACAATCACTTGTGAATTGTCAAGGATGATGATATGATCAAGCAGCTGCTCAACGTCGTGCACCTGATGGGTAGAGATAATCAGCGATGAATCTTCTGCCATATTGCCTGCCACAACCTTACGGAAAAGAGCCTTTGAAGGAATATCGAGTCCGTTAGTAGGCTCATCCATCAGAAGAAGATGACATCCAGTAGCAAGTGCAAAACTCATATACACCTTCTTTTTCTGTCCCATAGAGAGTTGCTTAAAGTCAATATCAACGGACATCTCAAAGTCTGACAAACACTTCTCAAGAACCTCCTCACTGAATCGAGGGTAGAAGTCTTCATGAATCTTAGCATACTTACTGAGTGACATGTTGGGCAAGTCATACTCCTCAGGTACAATATAGAGTTCCTCTAACATTTCTGGATAACGGCATGAAGCGGTGTAACCATCAACGATAACACTACCCTTCTTCGGTTTCAGAAGTCCTGCTATAAGATATAACAGCGTACTCTTTCCTGTTCCGTTCTTGCCTAACAGACCATAAATTCGGTTCTCATTGAGTTGTAGATTCAACCCCTCAAACACGTTGTGCTTGCTTTTAGGATAGCTGAAAGTAAGTTCATTTACTTGAATCATAAGGCTTTTCTTTTTAATAGATTGTTTTCTTTGATTGCATTTTTTATTCTCATTTTTTTAACCTAAAGTGTACTACTATAATAGTACACTGCAAAATGTAAGACTAAAAATCAATACTTGCAAAGTATTTTTAGTAAAAAAGTGAAGAAAAAATAATCATTTTCTTATGACCAGCCTCAACTTAACCATCATGCTCTTTAGGCTTTTCTAAGAAAAAAAGATAGCGATATATAAATAAGGTATAAATGAAATAGAGTGACAACGATAAAAACACATTTTGTAATAAATTTATCATTGCTTCATTTTCAATTCATGCTTAATAGCATTTGAATTAAGCCTTAATTGGCTTTCAAAAGACGCCCTTTTGGAGTCTAACTAACGCCCTTTAAGAAGCCAATTAAGCACCTTTTAAAATTCAGCCTTATAACCACCAGAATATAAGGAAGTTACAAAGACAACGTAAAACTTACTTTTATACATTTTAAAAGGCTTAAAAGCAACTAATTATGTAAAGATATTTCGCACCTTAAAAGATAAATACATTCTATCAAAGAATAAGCCATTAACCACATGCAAAATCTCCAAAAGCAAATAAAAGACAGCTTTTAAGTGAAGTCTTTAATGAAAAGCACCAATTAAATAACAAGAAAATAGTAACTTTGTAAACATAAACAATTTACCGCAAAGTTTGAAACTCAACTGGCAAATGATGCCCTTCCCATATATTCTTAACCGATTATTTGAGACGAAAAGTTCTCAATTTCGCATTAAAAAAGGGAGTAAATGAGGGAGAGACGCAACTATCATAAATAGTATTAAATTCAAAACAACAATAAATGAAGCATATAATCCTAAAAACAATCATACTTTCTCTGTCCCTATTGGCTGTTGCATGCAAAGGAGAGAAACAGAAGAGAGCTTCTCAACATTAGACAAACCCTTTGTAGAATCCTATAACAACAATAGGTCTGACGACACTAATACATCAAAAGGAAAGAAGAATGCGAACCAGAAAAACACATTTGAAGTAAAACAAGGCTTAGAAATTCCTATCGGTAAATCCAATATTCCGTCTCTCATACTCTATCGTGAGGGCTATACAACATCGTATAACGCAGCAACACGTACACCTAATTGGGTAGCATGGCACCTGACGGCAGCTCACACAAACGGACCTATTAAGCGCAAGGGTATCACCTTCCAAGCAGACGAAGAGATACCAGCACCACGTGTTGACACTTATGATTATATGCGTTCGGGATACGATCGTGGACACATGTGTCCTGCTGGTGATAACCATTGGAGCCAAAAAGCAATGGAACAGAGTTTCCTAATGACGAATATTTGTCCACAAGAACCAGCCTTGAACAGTGGTTTGTGGAATACAGTAGAAAAGCTTTGTCGAACATGGGCAGAGCAATATGGCGATGTATATATTGTCTGTGGACCTATCTATTTCAATCGAAAGCATAAGACAATTGGAAAGAATAAAGTGCAAGTGCCTGAAGCTTTCTTCAAAGTTGTCCTCCGACTGAAAGGCGAACCGAAGGCTATTGGTTTTATATGTAGGAACGCATCGGCTAAAGGACACAAGAAGACTGATTACGTCAATACAGTTGACGAGGTAGAACGCATCACTGGAATGGACTTCTTCTCACAACTTCCTGATAACATTGAACAAGTAATAGAAAGCCAAGCTAATATAAAAGAGTGGTATTAATGAGGAGTTAAAGACTTTAAGCGATGGTAAATGAAGAACTAAAATATAGGATTTTACAGAACTTCGGCTTTACGCCTACTGCCGACCAGCTACATGCCGTAGAGGTCTTTGCACACTTTATGACCGACCGTGATGAGCGTGCTGTAATGATTCTCAGAGGTAGTGCTGGTACGGGTAAGACCTCCTTAGCAGGTGCGATCGTGCGTACAATGCAGGAATTACGACAGAAGGTTACACTCTTGGCACCAACGGGTCGTGCCGCAAAAGTATTCTCACTGAATGCCAATCAGCCTGCCGCAACGATTCATCGCTCTATCTATCGGGAAAAAGCATTTACAGGACTTGATGGGAAAATTTAATCTAAATGTCAATCTCTTCCATGACCGTTTATTTATGGTTGATGAAGCATCTATGATTAGTTTGTCATCAAATAATAGCACTTTCGGTAGCGGTTGCCTACTTGACGACCTTATCCAATATGTTTATAACGACCATAATTGCCGTATGTTGCTTGTTGGTGACAAGGCACAGCTCCCTCCTGTAGGTGAAGAAGAGAGTCCTGCGCTACGTGCGGATGTTCTCCGTGCTTATGGACTGACGGTCTATGAGTGTGATTTAAACGAGGTTCTTCGTCAGAGTCAAGACTCTGGAATCCTCTATAATGCCACTGTCATTCGACAAATGATAACCCATGACGAGGTTACGCAACTACCAAAGATTCGCTTCAATGGCTTTGCTGACATCTCCATCGTACCAGGTGATGAACTTATCGAACAACTTGCTTCCAGCTATTCTGAAGTGGGAATAGATGAAACAATGGTTATCACGCGTTCCAACAAACGTGCTAATGTCTTCAATCAAGGTATTCGAAACATGGTTCTTGGACGTGAGGAGGAACTGACAACAGGCGATATGTTGATGGTCGTGAAGAATAAGTATAAGAACACCCCACCCCCTTCTCCATCCATCAAAGGCAGCCTCAACAATGCTACAAATAATGTAAACAGCCTTACTACACAAGCAACAAGACAGGTTACGCAACTCCCTTCAGGAGGTGAAAAGGAGATAGAAAAACCCGTATTAACCTTCATTGCCAACGGCGACCGCGCTGTTGTGCGTCGTGTTCGCAATGTCCGCGAGTTCTATGGGTTCCGATTTGCCGATGTATCACTGGAGTTTCCCGACTATAATAACGCTGAAGAGGAGATGACAGTCATCCTTGATGCACTGATGACAGAAGCCCCCGCCTTGACACAAGAGCAGAACGAACAACTCTTCCAACATGTGTTGGAGGATTATGAAGACATCCCCATTAAAGGCAGACCGCATGAAAAAGGTGCGCGAAGATGAGTATTATAACGCCCTACAGGTAAAGTTCGGTTATGCTATCACATGTCACAAAGCACAAGGCGGACAGTGGGCACACATCTATCTTGACCAAGGATATATGACAGATGAGATGCTCACACCCGACTATATCCATTGGCTTTACACAGCTTTCACTCGTGCTACAGAACATCTCTACCTTGTTAACTGGCCCCAAAAACGCAAGTAGAATAGGCATTTGTAGCCGAAAGTTTTAATCTCATTACATGGATAATAAACATTTTCCATAAGACCTAAACAGCATAAAAAAACATAATGGTGTGCATCATCTACAGAGGCTATTAACACAGAGTACACCTATGATGCAAAAAGGAATATACTGCTCTTTTTATCTTTATAATAAAACAATCTGGACTTAGCCTGAGTTGGTTTCATTTGTTCCTCCAAGCCTTTCCACATGATTAAACCCGATTTAACAATCAGAAGACACTTATCATAGACGCTTACAGAAAACATTCTAAGACGTATTTATCTATTGATGACAACACCTCCACCTACCCTTTTTTTAGACTCGTGTTGATGCCCAACACATGTGGTGCATGCCCCGCACCAATGGTGCGGAGGCTTAACACCAATAGTATTGACCGCTTAACACAAGACGCTATGTTGTCAACAAGAAAACAAAAATACCATTAGCATATATGAATACGACCATTAGCAAATAACAATTACTTGCTTACACCCAAATCATTCAACCACACAGATTTATAGTTAAAACATGCTAAAAAAATAAATCAACTAAACAAAATTATACCTATCTTTGGCAAATATAGTAGTTAAATTTTTTTATTCACTTAAGCTAAAAAAAGATTATGAAGAAAGTATTTATTATGGCTATTGCTGTAGCAGCAATGACCCTCGCAAGTTGTAACAACGGTAAGACTAATGCTCCAAAAGGCTAATGCAGACTCAGACACAACAGAGTCAGTTGCAACTGATTCAGCAACAACTGCAGCAGCTCCGACCACAGCTGATCAGCTCATCGATCAACTCAACGAGAAAGTAAAGGCTAAGGACGATAAGGGTGTAGCTGCATTGCTTACAGCAGCACAGACCAAAATGGCTGAATTGGCACAGAAGGATCCAAAAGAGGCACAGGCTTATGTTGCAAAACTTCAGCAGTGGATGCAGAGTAACTCTGAGAATATTAAGGCTGCTTTGAAGTCTTCTGGTAATGAGGCTGCTGCAAATGCAGTTGGTGCTGCTATCGACGCTGCATCAAAGGCTGACCCAAAGGCTATTACTGAAGGCATGTCTAAAGGCTAAGGAAGCTATGCAATCAGCATCACCTGAGCAGGTAGAAGCTGCTAAGAAGGCTGCCAAGGAAGCTGCAGAAAAGATGCAGGGCAAGTCTGGCGAGGCTGCACAGAAGGCAATGAAAGACTTAGGTATGTAATATCATCTACCCCACTTCCTTCACAGCTTGAAGGAAGTGGGGAGATTATTCAAACCGATACGATAAAGAAATCATCCAAGAGAAACACACTATATCAAATAGTTTTCGTATCTTCGCACTATGATTAAGATTGAAGATGCACAAAAGAAGCAGGCTACAGTAATAGCCCGTTTGATTATGGAGGCGATGAACCACGAGTGTTGTCAGTGGTTTGCAGGTCCTAACCACACCTTAGAAGACTTTCATCAGCTAATGACAAGATTAGTGGAACGTGAAGACTCGCAATATTCCTATCTTAATACACTTGTAGCAATAACAGAAACAAACGAGATTGTTGGTATCTGTGTCAGCTACGATGGAGCTAAACTTAGAGAACTAAGAAAGGCTTTCATTGAAGGAGCTTTGGAGGCTTTCGGCCGTGACTTTTCTGATATGGATGACGAGACAACAGCTGGTGAACTATATATTGACTCACTTTGTGTTGACAATTCTTTCCGTGGACGAGGGCTGGCTAAGCAGCTACTTGAAGCTACGATAGAGAAAGGAAGAAAGATGAACCTCCCTACTGGATTACTTGTTGACACAGGAAACCCACAGGCAGAACGACTTTATCACCGTATAGGATTTGTATATATAGGTGATAATCAATGGGGTGGTCATAAGATGAAGCACCTACAAAAAGCCACTTTAAAAATCACATTTTCAACAGGTGATAAGCATTATGCTGTAAGTAGAAAAAGTACACCTTTATTTGCCTATCTCTCCCCTTTGTCGTATCTTTGCATATGCAATAGGTTCATTACCATCATGATTAAAAAGGGAAAGCGGTGTAATTCCGCTACTGTCCCGCAGCTGTAAGTTGTCTCTCATTGGTAAGCTGATACCACTGGTGAATATAAAACCGGGAAGGTGCTTACCTACATTGGATAACAAGTCAGAAGACCTGCCATTGCAAGTCATTGCATCCCTCGAGGAAGGGCACTGCATAGAACCATTTGATTACAGAAAGAGATATGAGGCAGTTGGCTTCTTTCTTACTTTTATTGTGCCCACTCGGTACGATAGCACAGACTATTGATTCTGACACAACACAAACCATAGAGGAGGTTGTGGTCAATGGTTTCCGCATTTCTGGAAATGTATTGGCGAGTTCGCCAGTACAGACGCTTTCACATGCTGACATGGAACGACTTGGCATCCACGATATGGGCGATGCCTTGAAACGCTTTGCTAGTGTGCAAGTGAAAGACTATGGTGGTGTAGGCGGTATGAAGACGGTCAACATCCGTGGACTTGGAGCTGGTCATACGGGAGTCGTTTATGATGGTGTTCAGGTAGGTGACTGTCAAAGCGGACAAGTAGACCTATCTCGCTTTACCCTCGATAATATCTCACTCATCAGTCTTCAAATTGGTCAAGACGACAATATTTATCAGAGTGCAAAGTCATATGCTTCTGCAGGAATGATTAATATTAGTACACTGCAAGGCTATACAGACCGTAATGGTCAATCAACAAGAAAGAAGACTCAGCTCGCTACAACCATCCGAACAGGTAGTTATGGTCTTTTCCTCTCCCTCCCTACTCTTCCACCAGCAGTTTTCACGCCTCGGTATTGGGGCATACGGAAGCTATGAAAGGGCTGATGGCGTTTACGCTTTCAAGTTGAAAAACGGTGTCAAGACTATCAATGAACGTCGTAACAATAGTGACATTGAAACTTGGAGAGGAGAGATAAACCTTGATTATCAGTTCAATGATAAGCAAATACTGAAGTGGAAGACATACGGTTTCACCTCTCATCGAGGCTTACCGGGTGCTGTCATCTACGATAACACCTACTCTGCTGAGCGATTAGTAGACAAGAATGTCTTTACACAACTATTCTATGAGAACCAGTTCAGCCAGCGTATCAAACTAAAAGCAGCTGCTAAATGGAATTATTCATGGTCACGCTACTCAGATGTGCCTGCCAGTGGCTATAAAGAAGACATCTACAGACAGCAGGAGGCATATCTAACAGCAACCTTATGGAGCGAGCCTTTACAAGGACTTCATCTCTCTTTGGCACAAGATTATGCACATAATCACCTTTCAATGTCGCTTTCACAGGCTGCAAACCCTACACGTAACTCTCTGTGGACAGCATTGGCAGCAAACTATCGCATAGGTCAATTCACATTCAACACATCACTTCTTGCAACGAATATCACAGAGCAGGTAAAACTTGGTAATGCCTCTAACGGCTTCCATCGTCTTTCGCCAGCCTTCAGTTTACAATGGAGAGCCTTACAAGACCTTCGTTTCCGCTTTGGATATAAGGATATCTTCCGCACGCCAACACTCAATGAACTTTACTATACAGGCATTGGCAATCGTCGATTAAACCCAGAGAAGTCACGTCTATGGAATCTTGGTGCAACCTATTCTCATACCTTCAATCACACCCTTCAGCTTTCGTTGACGGCAGATGGATACTCGGTAATGTCACAGATAAGATTATTGCAGTACCAAAGATGTTCTACTGGCAAATGATGAATGCTGGCAAGGTGCGACAATTAGGGCTTGACATCTCCGCTAATGCCGAGAAACGATGGGGCAAAGACTGGACTCTCAGTGTGACAGGAAGCTATAGCATGCTCAATGCAACCGATAGAACTAATCCAACCGATATTTACTATGGACACCAGATAGCTTATACTCCACGCCATTCGGGTTCAATCAGTTCGCTGCTACATACCCCGTGGCTGGACTTAAGCTATAATCTACTGTTAATGGGTGAACGTTATTCATTGGGATATAATATTCCTAATAACCGTATGACAGCCTTTACCGACCATAGTATCACGATTTCAAAGGATATAAACTTCCTCGAACAGCAACTACATCTACAGTTTGACTTACGCAACCTTGGTAATAAAAACTATGAGGTTGTGCGCTTCTATCCTATGCCAGGAACCAACTGGCGACTCTCAGTAAGTTGGAAACTCTGAGAAAAAAGTAGCAAAAAAGTAAAAGAGGAATGTGCAAAAATAATAAGAAAGAGAACAAAACAAGATAACAATAAATTATAAACAAAACAACAAGAAAAAATGAAAAAGAATCTTCTTACACTTGGTGTTATTCTTATGTCAGTGCTTACATTTACGGCTTGTAGTGATGACAATG
>BNJS01003177.1_pt1 | contig 42423 bp, 33 predicted proteins | sample 8540461 | NCBI WGS metagenome assembly BNJS01 (sample SAMD00202454, study PRJDB9452) | human saliva metagenome | isolation source: human saliva | place: Japan
ACCCAGCCTACCCTGGGCAACCGTCACGCGCGCGATGCGCGGTCGGCGCTTACTGACGAGCTCACATTCGACGAGTGCCGTCCGTCGCGGCCGGAAGTCTCCCCCACCGTGCACTGCTTCACGCTTCGGAGGGTACTTTCGGCCCGTCTCTAACGCGCGCCGCATCCTGCTGGCCAACCGCGGAGAAGTGCGCAGCTTACCAACGGATGTACGGGGCACCGGCGCGATCGTCATCGCCGCGGGTGAAGATCTCCGGCGCATGAGCTGTCGCCGGCCGAACTTCGCCAGCACCAGCGCTCATGGTCGTCTACGGGCGCCGGTACCGCAGGCTCGGCGTGCCGACCGTAATCCACGCCGGCATGGTCCGCGACGGAGCTCCAGCCCTCGACGCAGGCGCGCTCCCCGTATCTCGCTCATCACGACCCGCAACGGCCCTCGTCTATCGACGATATGAAGGGCCTCGCCCGACGTACCAGCAGGCCCATTACGCGGCCCGGCTCGCGGTGGCGGACTGGACCCGCGAGCACGGCGAAATCGGTCTGCTCGAGACGGTCCGTCAGGCTCATCCCCAGGCTCCCTATCGGACCTCCACGGTTACCAGGGCGGCCTTCACCCGTGAGGTCATTGAGGAGATGAGCAACGGCGTCGAGGCGTCCCATCGTCCCGTACCGCCGCCAACCCCACCGAGCGGATCGGCATGCCGCCGACTTTATCGTCGCCTGCGTCCGGCGGCAGCGCTGGTCGCCACCGCGCATCCCGGTGGAACCCTGAGTACGAGGGACCACGTTCACGATCGGCCAGGGCAACAACGCCCGCGGTCTGCACCCGCCTGGGGTTGTCACCGTCTCCGGCGCGAGCCGCAGACCGACGGCATACAGTGCTGCTCGCCGTCGCACGGTGGCCAGTCGCGCGGAACCGAAGTTCGATCCCCATTTCAGCCCAGGCGCAGTCCCTCCTGCTCTCCGGTGGAGAACCATGCGGGTCTCCTCGGCGAGCGGTCGCCGCGCAGTCGCCCTTGCCAGGCCGAGCCGACAGCGCGTCGCACCGCGAGTCACGACAGCCTCATCCAGGTGCGGTCCAGGACGCCATGTGTGGCAGCCGGTTCACCCTGCGAGGTCGAGGCCTGAGCCGCCGGCTGACAGGGAGCAGCAGGACGGCGGTGGCGGCCGGGCTCGCCGCCCGGACCGCCGCCTGCGTCCCCTGGACCTGCAGGCCAGTCCACCACGCCGCGGTGTAGCCGCCCGTTGAACGGCTCACTGAGCTGCTTGGGCACCCGTTTTCATCGCCAGCGTGCCACCTCGGTCACAGGTCGCCGCCCGCTTTCGACGCCGACGGGACCGTTGCGCGGTCTAGCCATCCGCCCTGTGGCGGTGCAATATGGGACGCGCGACCCTCGTCAGCAGCGACGTCTGGGTGCAGCCGGTTCCCTGAGGCCTCGGACGAGGCTGGAGGACCTAGCTGAGAAGGCAGTGCCCGGTGCCTGGCAGCCCCTACAGCTGTTGTTCGCCCTGGCGGCAGGCCTCGGTGCGAGCCCACTCGCCTCATCTTCGGGGCAGCCTGACCACCCGCCGTCGAGTCGCTCGCCTTCGCGCCGCGGCGGGGCAGGCAGGCTCGCGCAGCGCGCATTGGCAGAGCGGACAACGCAGTCACCCAGACCTTGCCGCTGCCCTCATCGGAGGCCTGGTCGGCGCACTCCGCCGTCCACCTCGGCTGGACCGGCACGGCCTCAGCAATCGTGTCGTGCCCGATGGTGCTCGTGCCCGGCCCCCAGGTCCTCAACGGCGCTATTGGGATCGCGTCGAGCGCCGCCGACAGACATGGGCCTGGCACGGCTGGCGGACGCAGCGCCGAGTCGATCTCCTGGGCCGTGGGTGCGGGCACTCGTCGGAGGGTCTCGCTCATCGGTCGCACCGGCCTGCCGCTGACCGCGACGCATTCGACACGATCTCATCTGTCTCAGATCGTCCTGGCCGCCGCCGTCCGCGCGATGTGCTATCCGTTGTGCTTCTCCATGCCGATCAGGACCTTCGGCTGGCGCGCTTGCTGGCGGCGGGCTCGCGCACGCGACGCGCACTGCGGTCGCACTGACGTGGTGGCACTGGAACGCACCCTCCTCCTCTCTGCCGCCTGCCTCGGTGGCGGGCGCTGCTCCACCAGTGTGCCACTCAGCGCGCACATTCCTCTGCAGGCTTCGCCGCGGTCATGCAGCCCTTGTCTGGCGTGTACCTGTTCGCGCCGCCTGCAGGGGCTCTGAGCCTGGTGGGAAAGAGCGTGCGTGGAGGCGGCACTGGGCGACGGCAGACCCATGCCTGGCACACCGCCATCGCCATTGTGCCAGGCGATGTCAGTCGAGTGTCGTGCCCACCGGATGCGTATCCGCCTCGCTCGATAAAGGGACATGCCGCCCATAAGGATTAGCGCGACCTGGCGGCGAGGACATCCTGCGTGCGGTGCAGAAAAGCCTCCCCGTACGCGCCGCGGACCGCAACCAGTCGGCGAGAGTGCCCGCCGGTGAGGGGCGACACGAGTTCTGCATGCGCCAGTCTCACCATCGGAGCATGCCGATCGAAGACAGCACGGGCACTCGGCTGCGGGCGTGAGCGAGCGACCGAGTGGCTGCCGACCGGCGCCGCCGTCGTCTTCCTGGGCGCCTCACGCCTGGGAGGTGCTCACCAACGCACAGGGCGGGGCCAAGAACGCGGCCGAGCTGGTGATCGACGCCGTGTGGGCGCTGTTCGGCGTCGACTATTCTGGTCCGCCTGGCACTGGCGCCGAACCGGGGGCAATGGTTCCTCCACCACCTACCCGACCCTGGCGGTCATCGCCCTGCCGGTCCTGCGGCCGCTGTAGGCTCCTGCGTCTGGTGACGCCTGTGAGCATCATGCGCGCAGCGCCGGCAACTGAGCTGCGCGGGCGCATCACCCCTGTACACGGCCGGCAGCGCCGCGCTGCTGATCTTCACCCCGGCGCTGGCCACGCTGGATGCGGAGCGTCGATGAGCCGGGCCTCGATCCGGACCTTCGGCCAGGCCCTGTGGTGGCGCTGACGACGATCACCACCATCGGCTACGGCGACACTCGTCCCGGTCTCCACGGAAGGGCGTTTCATCGCGGCGCCGCTCATGCGATCGGCGGGTGGCGCTCATCGGCGTGGTCACAGCGACCCTGGCCCGTGGATCGTCTCGCTGGTCGAGGAGGAGAACTGCCGAGCAGGAGGCCGCCACGCAGGCGCAGGTGGCCGCCCCTGCAGCAGCAGGTCAGCGAGCTCAGCGAGCGCATCGACCGGCTCCTGGCGGAACGCGAATCGGACCACTGACGCACTCGTCGCCCGGGTCGGCGTCTGCCCGCGTACGAGCCGGGCATTGCGCAGCCCGACCGAATACGGTCGCCCTCACGCGAGAAATGCCCGGCTCAGCGGAGAAGAAGACCCTGTCAGCCCCGGATCTCGGCGGCCACCAGCTCGGCGAGCTCGACGGCGTTGAGGGCCGCGCCCTTGCGCAGGTTGTCCCCCGACGGCGAAGAACTGCAGGCCGTGGCCCGGCGCGAAGGCCCTGGTCGGCGCGCAGGCGCCCCACGAAGGTGCTATCGCGGCCGGCGCCCTTGAGAGGGCTGGGCACGTCCCTGATAGGTGACGCCGGGCGCCGCCTCCAGCAGCTCGCGGGCTCGCTCGACGCCGATCTCGCGCGCGAACTCGGCGTTGACGCTGAGCCCGTGGCCGGAGAACACCGATGCGCACGCAGGTCCCGGAGACCAGCAGGTCCGGGATCCCCAGGATCTCGTGGGACTCGTTGCGCAGCTTTTCTGCTCCTCATCGGTCTCGCCGGAGCTGTCGCCGGCGTCGCCACCGGGCCCAGGGCCACGGCGTTGAAGGCGATGGTGTCGACGTAGACCTCCGGCGCGGGGAACTCGACGGCTCGCTCGTCCAGGCCAGGCCCTCCATGTCCTCGTTCACGACGGCGCGCACCTGCCCGGCCAGCTCGGCCACCCCGGCCCGCCCGGAGCCGGAGACGGCCTGGTAGGTCGAGACGATGAGGCGGATCGAGCCCGGCCTCCTCGTGCAGCACCTTGAGGGCGGGCATGGCCGCCATGGTGGTGCAGTTGGGGTTGGCGATGATGCCCTTGGGGCGCGCTCACGCAGGGCGTGCGGGTTGACCTCGCTGACCACGAGGGCACCTCGGGTCCTTCCTGCCAGGCCGAGGAGTTGTCGACGACGACGGCCCCGGCCGCGGCGAAGCGGGGGCGTGCTCGCGCGAGGCGGCGCCCGCCCGGCGGAGAAGATGGCGACGTCGATACCCGCTCAGGTCGGCGGTGGCGACGTCCTCGACCTCGACACTGGGCGCCGCGGAAGTCCACGACGGTCCCGGCGCTGCGGGCCGAGGAGAAGAAGCGCACCGAGCGGGCGGGAAGTCGCGCTCGGCCAGCATGGCGCGCGCATGACGGCCGACCTGGCCTGTGGCCCCCACGACGGCGATGGAGACGCCGTCGGCCACCCGGGTGTAGGTGTTCACGGATTTGCTCATCGTCCGGTCCCTCCGTAGACGACCGCCTCGGCGGCCTGGGCGTCGAGGCCGAAGGCGGAGTGGACGGCGCGCACGGCCTCGTCGAGTGCAGTGCGTCGACCACCACCGAGATGCGGATCTCGGAGGTGGAGATCATGTGATGTTGACCCCGGCCCGCTCAGGGCGCCGAACAGGCGCGCCGAGCATCCCCTGGTTGGAGCGCATCCCGGCCCCACCAGGGACAGGATGCCGATGTCGGGAGTTGAAGTGCAGGCTGCGGAAGCCCAGCCTCGCGGGCGCCCTCCAGGGCGGCGCGGGCGGTGGCGGAGTCGCCGTCAGGGGCAGTGAAGGAGATGTTGGTCAGGCCCGTGCCCCTCGGCGGAGACGTCCTGGACGATCATGTCGATGTTGGCGTCGGTGCCGGCCACGATCGCGAAGATGCGTGCGGCGGCGCCGGGGACGTCGGGCACGCCCACGAGCGTGATCTTGTCCTGGCTGCGGTCGTGGGCGATTCCGGAGATGACGGGGGCTTCCACGTGGTCCCTCCTGGCGGACGGGCGGGGCGGGCCTGGGCCCGCGGCGATGGCGTTGTGGTGCGGTGTCGACGACGGAGGCCGAGGCCCGTCGTCGAGTCCGGCGGGGTCTGAGGGCGAGGGCCGCGGCGGCGGCGGCTCTCGGCTCGCCGAGCTGCGGGAGTGGCGGCGCTGGCCGGGAGGCAGGCGTCGCAGGGCTGCCCGGCGTCGCGATGTCGGCGGCGACGACGTCGTCGAGCTGGGCGGCCACGACCGAGGGCACGAAGGCGCCTCGCCGGCGACCGTCGACATCCAGGTCCCGGTCTTGTCGGAGAAGGAGGAGCGCACGTGCAGCGGCACTCCCGAAGCGGCGGGCGTACTCCACGGCGCGCAGGTGGAGGATCTTGGCGCCGTGGGCGGCCAGCTCCAGGGTCTCCTCGCTGGAGAGGGACCTCGATGCGCTTGGCGGTGGGGACGATGCGGGGTCGGCGGTGAACAGGCCGTCGACGTCGGTGTAGATCTCGCAGACGTCGGCGTTGAGGGCGGCGGCCAGGGCGACGGCGGTGGTGTCGGAGCCGCCGCGTCCCCAGGGTGGTGGTGTCCTCGACCTCGTTGATGCCCTGGAAGCCGGCGACGATGGCGACCGCGCCGGTCTGGATGGAGCGGGCCACGCGCTCGGGCAGCACCCCGACGATGGAGGCCTTGCCGTACTTGGAGTCGGTGAGGACGCCGGCCTGGGCGCCGGTGTAGGCCTGTGCCGGCACGCCGAGCTCGATGACGGCCATGGCGAGCAGGGCCATGGAGATACGCTCACCGGCGGACAGCAGGATGTCCATCTCGCGGGCGGGGGCGTGGGTGGTCAGGGCTGCGGCCTGGTCGAGGAGCTCGTCGGTCGTGTCCCCCATCGCGGAGACAACGACGACGACCGTGTTGCCGGCCTGGCGGGTGGCGACGATGCGCCGGGCGACGCGTCGCATCGCGTCGACGTCGCTGACGGACGAGCCGCCGTACTTCTGGACGACCAGTGCCATGTGGCGCTCCTCGGGTCCTGGAATCAGTGCGTGTCTAGCATCAGGTGCTCCGCGCCGGTGCGGGCGTCCTGGCAGGGGCTTCCGGGGTCTGGAGCCGTCGCCGCGCGGCGCCCACGACGACGTGGCTGGGGCAAGCATACGGTGCGCCGTGTTGCCGGACACATCACGAGGCTGTGGGCTCACGGTCTCATCACTTCGTCAGATTCTTCAAAACGACCCGGAGCCGCGTCATTTTTGAAGCTTTTTGTTGATGCTGCAGACCGGCAGCCCATCTCCGCTGCCCATGTCGTCCCCGAGTTCCCGCCCACCGGCCCCGGCCGACGACGTAACCCTGCTCGCATGAGCATTGAAGTCTCTCAGCTCACCCGCTTTCTTCGGTCGGGCGCCGGCGGTGCGCCAGCTGGACATGTCGGTGCCCGGCGGCTCCGTCACCGGCCTGGTCGGCCCCAACGGCGCCGGCAAGACCACCCTGCTCGTCATGCTGGCGGCGTTTCTGCTGGCGCCGGACTCGGGACGATCCGTGTGGCCGGCCTCGACCCGGTCACCCAGTCGCGCGAGGTCCACCGCACCGTGGGCTGGATGCCCGACGCCTCGGCACCTGGGACCCCTGACCTGCACCGAGATCCTCCGACCTTGCCGCCGCCCAGGGATGGATCGCCGACGCCGCCCGCACCCGCGCCGTCGAGATGCTCACCCTGGTCCATCTCGACGAGCTGGCGCGCACGCCGGCCCGGGTCCCTCTCCCGCGGCCAGAAGCAGCGCCTGGGCCTGGCCCGCGCCCTCATCCACGGCCCCAAGGTCCTGCTCCTGACGAGCCGGCCGCCGGCATGGACCCGCGCTCGCGCGCCGACCTGCGCGTCCTGTTGCGCGACCTGGCCGCGAGCGGCACCACGGTCCTGCTCTCCAGCCACATCCCTGTCCGGAGATGGAGGAGATGGTCGACGGCGTGGTCTCATGTCGCGCGGAAACCGCCGTCGCCTCACTGTCGGACCAGGTCCCGCCGAGACGGAGGGGACCCGACGGCGCCGTCTCGCCCGGGCCCCGGTGCGCCGGACCTGGCGGATGTGGGGCCCTGACGCCGGACGCCTGGGCGAGTGGGAGCACTCGCGCAGCTGACCGTCACGCCGGAGGGGACGGACAGCTGCGCATCCCGGTCGCCGACGACACCGCGTGGCCCACCTGCTGCGCGCGAGGCCGTCGAGGCCGGGTGGAGGTCGTCTCCTTGCCCCCTGCTGTCCGGAACCCCTGAGGAGACCCTACCTGGCCCTGGAAGGAGAACGCCGATGACCTGGACCGGTATCCGCACCATCATGGTGCTCGAGCTGCGCCAGCGGGTGCGGGCCACACGCTGGCGCGTCATGCTGGGAATCTGGCTGGCCGTCCTCATCCTGCTGGTGCGGCGGGCTGGCGATCGCCGTGGAGACCGCGAGCCCCGAGATGCATCCAACGAGTACCTTCTGGCCCTCTACGACGTCGTCGTCTGCTTCGTCCTGGGGATCGGGCTCATCGTCGCCCCCACGCTGTCAGCGACGTCGATCAACGGAGACCGGGCGGACGCGACCCTCGCGCTGCTGCAGGCCACGGCGCTGCGCAGCCAGGAGATCGTCGTCGGCAAGCTGCTGGCCGCCTGGATCGCGGCAATCGCCTTCCTGGGCGTGGCGGTGCCCTTCCTCGTCATCCTGACGGTCGCGGGCGGCTCGCACTGGCAGGCGCTCGTCGCCCACCTGGTCATTCTCGTCTTCACGTTGGGCGCGGTGTGCGCCATCGGCCTGGGCTTCTCGAGCCTGACGGCGCGACCCTCGGCCTCGGCGGTCCTGACCTACATCGTGGTGGCCGCTCTGACCGTCGGGACGCCCCTGGCCACGGCGATCGCCTCCTCCGTGGTCACCGGCACGCAGACCGAGGTGACCTACCACGTGGACTACGACAAATCGACCGACGACAAGATCGTCTGCCAATCAGAACCCGAGATTGAGACCCATGAGGTCACCCGCACCGACCGGATCTCGTGGATCCTGGCCTCAACCCTCGTGGCTCTGGGTGACGCCACCGCCCACGCGCCGCTGCAACCGGCCTCAGCCGTCTTCGGCGCCCCGGACTCCTTCCTGTCCCTCACCGGACAGGGCATTGACACGATGCGCAACCCCCAGCCCAGTCGGGTCGTCTACAACCGTTGCGAGGACCGGGACGACTCCTACGACGGCCCGTCCAGCTCATCGACCTCCTCGGATGACCACAGCCCTGTGGCGCAGCACCTGGCCTTCTGGCCTGCGAGCCTGGTGGCGCTCATGGCTCTGGGGGCCGGCGGCGTCATCACGGCCAGCAGGCGCCTGCGCGTGCCGGCCGGCAGGCTGCCGCGCGGCGTGCGTCTGGCCTAACCACCTCATCGAGCCGTGCGTCGCGCAGCCTTACCGTTTTCCCCGTTTGGCTATGCGAAACGAGCCGTGGGCGGCATCAGGCCGTCTTCCACCGGAACAGCCTCGCCCCCAGCAGGCCGCAGATCACCGTCATGCCGACGAGCACCGCGAGCGCCGTTCCGTAGTCCGTCCAGGACCGGCCGGCCCACATCCCCTGGAGGAGGTCGACCAGGTAGTGGAAGGGCGAGTACCGGGCCACGCGCTGGACGCCCTGCGGGATCTGGCTCTGGGGGACGAAGGCCCCGGAGGTCATCATGATGACGATGAACAGCCCGTTGCCGATGCCGGTGGCCGCGCGCGAGGAGGGGTAGACGGCGGCCAACATGTAGCCCAGCGCCAGGAAGGCCACCAGCCCCAGGGCCGCAACGGCCAGGACCGCCAACGGACTGCCTTGGAGCCGCACCCCGAAGCCGAGGGCTCCCACCAGCAGCGCCAGAACGATTCCCACCATGCTGATGAGGAAGTTGACGGTCAGGTCGGCCGCCACGAAGACCCGCGGGCTCAGCGGTGTGGCCCGCAGACGAGTCAGGCCCCTGCCTCGCGCAGCTGGAGCTGGTTGGTGGGCAGGATGATGATGCCGGTCATCCCCACCACGAGGCAGGCGCAGGCGGGCAGCGTGGCGTCCATGAGCCGCGTCCCCCGAACTGGGGACTGGGGTCATTGCCGAAGAGCACCCCGAGGACGGCCACCAGCAGCGGGGCGAGGATGAGGGTGAAGAACAGGCCGACGGGCTCGCGCAGGGTCGAGCGGGTCAGCATGACGAGCAGGGTCGCAAAGGTTCGGCGGGTGCACGCAGTCGGCGCGGTCTGCATGGTCGGCGTAGTCGGCGTGGTCGGCATGGTCGTGTCTCTTCTCGGCGCTCGGTTTGTCGGTAGCGGTTACTCAGCCGGATCTGGGCCGGTCAGGCTTCTCTGAGGGCGCGCCCGGTGAGGTTGAGGAAGACCTCCTCCAGGCCCGGCGAGTGGGTCTCCATGTCCTGCACGACGACGTCGGCCTGGGCCAGGTGGGACAGGACCGCCTGGGCGAAGGCGCCCGTACCGCCGACGACGGTCACGGCGCCGTCGGCCCGCACGGAGGTGACTCCCTTGACGTCGGCCAGCGTCCTAGGCGCCGGCGCGCTGAGGGTGAGGCGGAGCGTGGCCTGGCCTCCGTGGGCCGCGATGAGGGCCGGGATCGTATCAAGGGCGATGAGGCGCCCGCGGTCGATGACGGCGACCCGGTCGCACAGGGCCTCGGCCTCCTCCATGTAGTGGGTGGTCAGGACCACCGTCTTACCGCGCTCGCGGATGTCACGCACGACGTCCCACATGGCCAGGCGCGCCTGCGGGTCGAGGGCGGTGGTCAGCTCGTCGAGGAAGAGCAGCTCGGGATCATGAACCAGGGCCAGGGCGATGAAGACACGCTGGCGCTCCCCACCGGAGAGCCGGGCGACGTCGGTCTTCTCCTTGGAGGCGATGCCGAGGCGCTCCAGCAGCGGGCGCCAGGGCACGGGATGGTCGTAGAAGGAGGAGAAGAGCTCCAGGGCCTCGCCGACCCGTAGTCGAGGCAGGAGTGCGGCCTGCTGGAGCTGGATGCCGGTGCGGCGGGCGAGCTCGGCGGCGTCCTTGACGGGGTGGAGGCCCAGAACGGTGACCTCTCCGGAGGTGGGCTCGTCGAGGCCCTCGATGCTGGACAGCAGCGTGGTCTTGCCGGCACCGTTGGGGCCGATGATGCCGAAGATCTCACCATCGGAGACCTGGAGGCTGATGTCGTCGACGGCGGTCAGGCTGCCGAAGCGACGGGTGACGTGGGTGCAGGTGACGGCGTTCATCGGGACTCCTGGTTGATGGTGTCCGTCGAGGTGGATCGCCTCAGCGGGAGGGAGGGCTCTGCGCGTCCTCGCATCTCCTATGATCACACCGTATAACTTGTTTTACAAGTACTACCTGCTGTCTTGGTTGATTTCCCTCGCCCCGCCCCTGGCCCTCTCAGCCGCCCGGCTCGGTGAAGAAGATCAGTCCTCGACGCGGCGGCGGCCCTCGAAGGCCCGCCCGAGAGTGACCTCGTCGGCGTACTCCAGGTCCGCCCCCACCGGCAGGCCGGAGGCGAGCCGGGAGACGGGCACGGCCATGGTGCGCAGCATGCGGGTGAGGTAGGCGGCGGTCGCCTCACCGACGACGTCGGGGTCGGTGGCCAGGATGACCTCCTCGACCTCGCCCGTCCCCAGGCGGCTGAAGAGCTCGCGCACACGCAGGTCGTCGGGGCCGACGCCGTTGATGGGGTCGATGGCGCCGCCGAGCACGTGGTAGAGCCCCCGGTACTCGCGGGTGCGCTCGATGGCGACGACGTCCTTGGGCTCCTCGACGACGCAGATGACGCGCTGGTCGCGGCGGGGGTCGCGGCAGATGGCGCACTGCGGGGCCTCGGCGATGTTGCCGCAGGTCTCGCAGAAGCGGACCTTGGCCTTGACGGCGCGCAGGGCCTCGATGAGACGCTCGACGGCGGCCGAGTCGGCGGCGAGCACGTGGAAGGCCATGCGTTGGGCGGACTTGGGGCCGATGCCGGGCAGCTCGCCGAACTCGTCGATGAGGTCCTGGACGGCGCCTTCGTAGACGGCGGGCATGTCAGCGTCCTTCCTGAGTCACGGTGACCTCTTCGATGACCTGGGCGCCGAGGATCCGTTTGACGACTTCCAGCCCGACGACGCCGGCGTCCTCGGCGTCGGGGTCGTCCTCGCTGGGGGTGTCGTCAGCCAGGGAGTCGGTGTCGGTGTCCTGGGCCGCGGCGCGGGCGGCGGCCATGGCGGCGGCCAGGCGCGAGCCCGCGATGCCCGACGGCGCCCAGGTGGCGTCGTCCTCGGGCGGGGCGCTCGAGGCGCTGGGCTCCTCGGGCGCCGGCCCCGGACTGAAGGGGCTCGACGACGTCCCCTCCCAGGTGACGGGGGCCAGGCCGGGTGATCCGGCGGCGGTCTCGGGGGCGCCGGGCGCCCTCGACGCGCTGCTGGCGACCGGGCACCTGTGGCGACTGGGGGGACTGCGGCGGCTGGAGCGACTGGGAGCGACGGAGACGATGCGGCCCCGCCGGAATCGGCAGGGCGCGCAGACGGTGGACGGTGGCCAGGGGCGCCTCATCGGGCGCCTGCGCGGCGGGAGCGGAACGTGACTGCGCGGGAGAGGACGAGGCCGCCGGAGCCGATGTCGGGGCCGGCACGGACTGAGGACTGGTGGGACTGGGATAAGAGCCGGAGGCGGTTTGCGCTGCGTAGGGGGAGGATGCCTCGGGCGCGGGGCCCGCGGGTGCTGGCGAGGAAGGGGAACCGCCGATCACAGGGGCCGACGGCGTAGAGGCCGGCTCGGCCTGGTGGACACGGTTCCTCCGCCGGGGACGGCCACCGGTCCCCAGCCGTCGTCGGCGTCGGTGCTGCCGGAGGCGGGAACGGGCGCTGAGGCGGGCGCCGGGGCCGAGCCTCCACCGGGGATCGCGACCGGCCCCCAGCCGTCGTCGGGATCGGCGGGATCTCGTGGGGCCACCGACGCCGTCGGGGCGGCCTGGGCTACGGGTGCCGGGGGCGCAGAGGAAGCAAGGACCGCCGGAGGTCTCGGGGAAACCGCCTGGAACTCGGAAGCCCCAGGACCCGCAGGCGCCGTGTGCGGATCGGGAGACGTCATGGAGTCCCGCCCGCCGGGCTCCGCTGCGCCGTGGTGTCCGGCGGGACCGGTGTGCTGAGCAGAACCCGTGGGCTCATCGGCACCGACGTACCCGGAGTCCTCGGCGTAGGGATCTCCACCCCAGTCGTCCTCGGGAGGCGGCTCGGCAATCGGGGAGCCGTCGTCCCAGGTGGTGGAGGCGGGCCGATGCTCCTGGACGCGGTCAGCGGGCTCTTCATCGGCGGGCCGAGCCGGTGCGGCTGCCGCACCCTGCGCAGCCGGTGCCTGCGCGGCCGAGTCGAAGGCTCCCCCTTGCGGGGCAGGACCGCTCGACCCCGCCCCGGGCGCTGCGCCGCCGTAGGAGCCCTGCGATCCGGCGTCACCGACGTCGTGGCCGGGAGCACTCGGACCGGGAGAGCCGAGGTGGCCGGCAGGTCCCTGCGGGCCACCACCAGGACCTCCAGGCCCCCCAGAACCACCTCCGGGACCACCTGGCCCGTCGTCGCCGGCGACAATGGCACGCACCTCGAGGCGCAGACCGAGAGCCTGGTGAAGGGCCGCGGAGAAGATGGGGCCGTGTCCGCCGTTGTCGAAGGCGCCCACGAGGCCGGGCGCGGTGAACAGCAGGGTGAGGACGCCCCCGGAGACGGTGCCCGGCCGGGAGTTGGAGCCGACCAGCGCCCAGGTCGCGCGCCGCGAGCGCTTGGCCGCCTCGAGAACCTCCTCCCAGCGGGTGCGGATCATCTCCGCATCGGCCGCCTCGGCCCCGCCCGGGCCGCCGGCGGCGCCGACGCCCCCCTGGGCCGCAGGTGCCGCCGGCGCGCTCGGGACCGCCGGAGCGCTGGTCGGACCGGTTCCGCGCGAGGACTGCTCGGCAGGTCGCGAGGAGCGTGGGGCAGCAGCGGCCGACGGCGCGGAGACACCGGGCGCGGCGGAGGCGGCGGAGCCTGCCGGCCCCTGGGAAGCGACACCGTCATTCGGACCGTCCCAGCTGACGGCGGGGCCGGTCCGTGGGGCCCTGCGCAGCCGACGTCGGCCCCGCAGTGGGTGCCGAGACCGCGGCCGGAGCTGATGCTGACACTGGCGACGCCGCCCTCCCCGAGCGCCACCGGGCCCACTCCAGCCTCCTGAGCTCGAGGCTCGCCCCCAACCGGCATCGGGCGGGGGATCCTGAGGGCCGAGGCGGGTGCTGCGGCCCCTGCTCCCCAGCGCCTCCGGCACTCTCGGGCTGCTGGCCCCTGCGCCGCCCGGCGGCGTCTGCGGAGGCCTGTCGAGCGATCTGGGCGGCCATCCACGTCCGGAGCCGGCTGGGCATGCCGCTGGGCGCACTGCCAGGCGCACCGGCGCCCGCACCACCGGGGCGGCGATGACGTCGGCCCGGCGCTCCCAGCCGGTCCGCCCGGGCCTCCCCGCGGCCGCGACGCCGCCTGCCCCTGGCAGCACCGCCGGCCGGGATGAGCAGGCGGGCCACGAGCAGCTCGAGCTGAAGGCGTGGGAGGTGGCGCCGACCATGGCGGTCAGCGCCTGGGCGGTGGTGTCGGCGGCACGCGAGAGGGCCGCGGCCCCCATGGTGCGGGCCTGGAGGTCCATGCGCTCGAGCTCATCGAGAGGCATGGATCCGAGCGCCGCGCCGGCCTCGGAGCCGGCCAGGGCGATGACGAGGAGGTCGCGCAGCCGGGTGAGCAGGTCCTCGACGAAGCGGCGGGGGTCGTGCCCGGAGGAGACGACCCGGTCGACCACCCGGAAGACACCGGCGCCGTCGGATGCCGCGATGGCGTCGACGCACTGGTCGAGCATGGTGGTGTCGGTGTAGCCCAGCAGGGCGACGGCCCGCTGGTAGTCGACGCCGCCGTCGTGCGCCCCACCGATGAGCTGGTCCATGACGGAGAGGGTGTCGCGCACGGAGCCGCCGCCGGCACGCACCACGAGGGGGAAGACGCCGGGGCCGATCTCGACGCCCTCGGCCCGGCACAGGTGGTCCCAGGTAGCCCTCGAGGACGTCGGGCGGGACGAGGCGGAAGGGGTAGTGGTGGGTGCGCGAGCGGATGGTGCCGATGACCTTCTCCGGCTCGGTGGTGGCGAAGATGAACTTCACGTGCGCGGGCGGCTCCTCGACGAGCTTGAGCAGCGCGTTGAAGCCCTGCGCGGTGACCATGTGGGCCTCGTCGAGGATGAAGATCTTGTAGCGGTCGCGGGCCGGGGCGAAGGCGGCGCGCTCGCGCAGGTCGCGGGCGTCGTCGACGCCGTTGTGGCTGGCGGCGTCGATCTCGACGACGTCGAGGCTGCCAGGGCCGCCGGTGGCTGGGTCCCGGCAGGACGGACAGGTGCCGCAGGGGGTGTCGGTGGGGGCCTGGGCGCAGTTGAGGCAGCGAGCCAGGATGCGCGCCGACGTCGTCTTGCCGCAGCCGCGGGGGCCGGAGAAGAGGTAGGCGTGGGTGACGCGGTCGGCCCGCAGCGCCGCCATGAGCGGAGCGGTGACGTGGTCCTGCCCGATGACCTCCTGGAAGGCGTCGGGGCGGTAGCGGCGGTACAGAGCGGTGGTCACGGGCCGAGCCTAATCGGCCGGGCCGACCCCGTGCGAGGCACCGGGCGAGTCGGGTTCCATCTGGCACGATGGGGAGGAGCTGGCCGTCGTCGGCGGCAGAAACGGAGGAACCATGTCCGTCACCGAGTCACTCCTGGCCCGGCACCGCGCCTACTCGGCTGAGGTCCGCGCCCTGGGCGGCCTGGCGGCCAAGGGCACTCAGAAGGTCGCCGTCGTCGCCTGCATGGACTCGCGCCTGGACGTCTTCGCGGTCCTGGGACTCACCCCGGGGGACGCCCATGTCATCCGCAACGCCGGCGGCATCGTCACCGAGGACACGATCCGCTCCCTGGCGATCAGCCAGCACCTCCTGGGCACCGAGGAGATCATCCTCATCCACCACACCGACTGCGGCATGCTCTCCTTCACCGACGATGAGCTCTGCCGCGCCCTGGAGGAGGAGACGGGTGTGCGGCCGGCCTGGGCGCCGGGCTCCTTCACCGACCTGGCCGGCAGCGTGCGCCAGTCGATCTCCCGCATCAAGGCCTCACCGTTCATTCCACGCACCGACGCCGTGCGCGGCTTCGTCCTGGACCTGGCCACCGGCCGCCTGGCGGAGGTCGACGACACCAGGGCCTGATCCGCGAGGGCACTGCACGAGGGTCGGGTGCTACTGGGTGAAGGTCGGGTGCGCTCCCCGAGGTGCGGGGGCTCGTGCAGTACGCACAGCCCCTGGCCAGTGCGCCCCCACCCTCATGCAGTACAGGCCGGGTACAAGCCGGTGAGCGCAGCAGGCCGCCCTCTCCTCCTCGCACTGGGCTCAGGACCCCTCGCGCACCCGCCAGAGCCTGCTTACCCTTGCTACCTTCCGGTCCTGGGGGATTCGCTGGATGACGCCGCACGAGGGGCCGAGCGAGAGACTACCCGATCCGGTCCCCGGTTGCGAACCGAGCCCCAACCGGTTCCACCCGCCCCTGCCTGAGTTCGAGGACGCACCGTGGGGCTCGAGGACTGTCCTGGGAGGTACGTCCTCGAGCCCCACGGTGCGTCCATACAGGGACCGATGCAGCGAAACCAGCCTCACGTGACAGATCCCACCGCCCCGGGCTGGCCCCGGAGATGGGCGGTCCGATATATTCCTTTCTCGTTGCACGTGGTTGTCGCCGCGTGGAGCGCTTGGAGGATTCGCCTAGTGGCCTATGGCGCACGCTTGGAAAGCGTGTTGGGTGCAAGCCCTCGGGGGTTCGAATCCCCCATCCTCCGCCACCACCCCGGAATCCGCGCGATTCCGGGGTTTTGTGCTTCTCCCCTACCGATACGACACTGGAACGTGCAGTGGGACGCCGCGGACCGCTACCTGCCCACCCAGCAGGTGCTGGTACTCGCACCCTGGTGGAGCGAGCCTCGACCAGCCCCGTCTCCTCTGAGTCACCCCCGCAAGCGGCCAAGTGGTACCTCTCCCCATGGACGCCACTGCGCGCCACCTGCCACGGTTACCGCATGCGCACAAGAACCCCCGCCCTTATCGCCCTGCCCACCGCACTCCTGCTCGCCCTGAGCCTCAGCGCCTGTGACGAGGACGCGGTGAGCACCACCCCCACCGGCTCCTCAACGTCGAGCAGCGACAACTCAACGGACTCCTCGAAGGACAATGAGGATTCCAAGGACTCCAAGGACAAGGACTCCGACGACGCCTCGGACGCCCCCTCATCCAAGGCCGGCTCCAGCGCCAGCGCCGACGGCAAGACCGTCGCCATCGGCGACCTCAAAACCGGCGACTGCGTCGCCGAGATGGTCGACGAGACCAGGGGCGGCGAGACAGGCACCAGCGAGGCGAAAGTCGTCGACTGCTCCGCCCCGCATCAGTACGAGATGATTGGAACGGCTCAGTCCAAGGCCTCCAGCTACGCCGACTCGAACACCGCAGAGGAGATCGCCACGGTCTGCGAGCCGCTGCTCCAGTCCTATGTGGGGTCGTCCTCCAAGGCCGAGGACTATGCGGTGGCCGCTCTCACTCCCAAGCAGCCTGCGTGGGACCAGGGCGATCACGAGTTCACCTGCTTCGCCCAGAACGCGGATGATTCCCCATTGAACAATTCCATCAAGAACTCCTAGTCTGTCCCCGTCGAGCAGGACACCGGAGGTCAACCGGCAGACAAGCTGCCGCGCGACAGCAGCGGCTCACCCCTTGAGCCCCTTGGCACGATCCGGCCTGCCTCCCACTCCGGCCGGGTGGCGACCATCCGTCTCTCCGTCTCACGTCGCCACCCGGTCCTTATCCCAGATTTTTTAGCCACCTCCCCGTCCGCAATCAGAATCTCGCGGAAAACCGGCATAATCTCGCCAGAGCGAATGTTACGGTTCGGTACATGCGCAGCCTGACCACCTTCCTCGCTCTCCCCGTCGCCGCCACCCTCGTCATGGGGCTGTCCTCCTGCAGCCTGTTCTCCTCGGGCACCTCCACCGCCACCAAGGATCTTGAGGTCGGGAACTGCTACAACACCGTGAGCAAGGAGTCCGGCGGAGACAAGCCGGTCGGTGAGGTCACAGTCGTCGACTGCGCCAAGACCCACACGTACGAGGTCGTTGCCCAGACCACGTTCGGCGAGGACGTCAAAGAACTCCCCAATGAGGACTCGATCAAGTCCCTGGGCGAGGGCTTCTGCCAGGGCGAGGACTTCACCGCGTACGTCGGAGTCGAAGCCGGCAAGTCCAGCTATCAGATCGAGTACCTCTCCCCCAGCGCCGACACCTGGGCCAAGGGCGACCGCAAGATCAGCTGCGTGGTCAGCCAGGGAAACAAGTCGGAGGTCAAGGGATCAGCGAAGGGCTCCAAGAAGTAGTCCTTCACCGAGGCCGGCGCTCTCAGCGGCTGCGGACCCGGCTCCGTGAGCGATGCCGCTCCACCCCGGCGACATCCGGGGATGACGGCGTCCCATCGGGCACCGGCCCGAGTCCCGCCAGCAGCTCCTCACCCGCCATGCTGCCGGGCACGTCCTCCGGTTGCCGGTCTGCCCGCTCGGACGCCCCCGGCTCGGTGCCGTCCTGCGCCATGAGCGCGGTGGAGATCATGAGCTTGATGCGGTTGAGCTGATTGACCTCGCTGGCGCCGGGATCGTAGTCGATGGCGACGATGTTGGCCTGGGGGTAGCGGCGTCGGACCTCGCGGAACATGCCCTTGCCCACCACGTGGTTGGGCAGGCAGGCGAAGGGCTGGCAGCACACGATGTTGGGCACACCGTGCTCAATGAGCTCGATCATCTCTCCGGTGAGCAGCCAGCCCTCCCCGGCCTGGTTGCCCAGGGAGAGCACCTTCGAGGCCTTGCGGGCCAGCTCGACCGTGGAGGGCTCGATATCGAAGGTGCCGCCGGCTGCGCGCAGGGCGGCACGGGCCGGGGCCTGAGCCTGCTCGATGAACCGGACGGCCGCCTTCTTCTTGGCCACGGACTCCTTGCCGATGCCATAGGCCTCCGCCTCCCACTGGGCGGTCACCAGCCCGGACAGGAAGAAGGGCAGGAGCCCGGGGACGGCGGCCTCGCAACCCTCGGCCTCAATGACGTCGATGACGTGGTTGTTGGCGTCGGGCTGGAACTTCACCAGGATCTCGCCGACGACGCCGACGCGTGGGCGCCGGGGCTCGTCGCGCCGGGGCAGGTCGTTGAACTCGCGGACCATCTCGCGCAGGAGGCGGCGGTAGCCGATGCGCCCGCCCCAGGTGGCCGAGCGGCCCTTGTGCTCGAAGTACTCGGCGATGATGCGGTTCCAGCGATCGACGAGCTCCTGGGTGGCGCCTTCGACCACCTCGTAGGGGCGAACCCGCAACAGGCAGGTGTTGAGGGTGTCGCCGATGATGATGCCCTGGAGCATCTTGAGGCCCATGGTGGCGGTCAGCTCGAATCCGGGGTTGGACTCGATGCCCTGCAGGGAGATCGCCACGACCGGCACCTGCGGGTAGCCGGCCTCGCGCAGGCCCTTGCGCAGCATGGCGGCGTAGTTGGTGGCGCGGCAGATGCCGCCGGTCTGGGAGATGGCCACGACGCAGGAGTCGGGGTCGTGGCTGCCGTCGGTGAAGGCGCCGATGAGCTGGCCGATGACCATGATGGCAGGGAAGCAGGCGTCGTTGTTGACGTAGCGCAGTCCGACCTCGAGGTCGTCACGGGTGGCGGACTCCAGGAGCTCGACCTGGTAGCCCAGGCGCCGCATGAGTGGCTCGAGGGGGCGGAAGTGCACGGGGCTCATCTGCGGCATGAGGATGGTGTGGGTGGCGCGCATGGCCTCAGTGAAGACGGGCTCGAGGCCCCCGGCAGCTCCTGTCCTCCGACGGCGCCGCCCGCCTCGCCCCGGTCGGGTGCCTCCTCAGCAGCCCGGGCGGCGACCCTCTCAGTGGTCCTCGCAGCAGATCTTTCGGCGGGGGCGGTCGTGTCGATCTCGACGGCGTCGTCGACAGCGCCGTCGGCCTCCTCGGCTTGAGCCGCTCTCTCCGCGGCGCGGGGCCTCGGAGGCGGCGGCCAAGGGAGCGCAGGCGGATGGTGGCGGCGCCGAGGTTGGAGACCTCGTCGATCTTGAGGCTCGTGTAAACCCCTCCGGCGGACTCCAGGATCTCCTGGACCTGGTCGGTGGTCAGGGCGTCGACGCCGCAGCCAAACGAGTTGAGCTGGACGAGCTCGAGGTCGTCGCGGGTGGTGACGAGCTCGGCGGCCTGGTAGAGGCGCGAGTGGTAGGCCCACTGGTCACGCACCCGCAGGCGCCCGGTGACGCCCTGGGTGGCCACGGGCTTGGGAGTGGGCAGGCCGACGCCGGTGACGTCGGACCAGTCGGCGGGTGCCTGCGAGTTGGGGCGGAGCTCGTCCACCCGACGGCGCAGCGCAGCGCCGCAGCTGAGCGCCCCGGTAGCAACGGCGTGCTCAGCGCCGTCGCCCAGGGTCAGGGGGTCTGGTCCGTGCCGGGTGACGAGCCGGCCTGGCGGGCGATGGCGGCCCAGTCGGTCTTCTTGGGCTTCTTGGGTCTGGCCAGCCCTGGCGACGCCCGGCAGCCTCCCGGGCCGCCAGGCTTACCGGCATCCTCTCTCTCGGATTTCCCGGCCGCCCAGTGGTCTCGGCGGTGTCAGCGGCCTCGGCAGGCTGCGGCGTCAGGGCTCGGGCAGGAGGAGTCCTCGGACAGGGACAGCCCAGGCCCAGGGTGTTGATGACGTCAGGGACGCCGTGGTTGATCTCGGGGTCGATGTGGTAAGACCGTCCGGCCAGGACGATTCCCTTGCGGCCGTTGTCCTCCATCCACCTCAGGGCGCGGCGGCCCTCGGCGCGCACGTCGGCCTTGAAGGCGGCGTCCTCGGCGAAGCCGGCGGCCACGGCCCGGCGGGCCTCGGGCAGGGTGACGCCCCAGTCGGCGAAGACCTCGACGAGCCGTTCGGCGAGCGTCGCAGGGTCGGCCAGGTTGAGGAAGGGGGAGAGCATCCGCACGCCCGACCCCCGGGATCCCGTGCTCCCCTCGGCACCGTCGGGTCCTTCCTGCTGCCCGTCGCGCACGGCCTCGACGTTGTTGCGGATGACCTCGGGGTAGGTGGCCACGATCGGGCAGTTGAAGTGGTCGGCGGCGCCCTGGACGAGCTCACGCTCGTAGAAAACGCAGGGGAACCAGATCGTCGTGATGCCCTTGGCGATGGGGGCCTCGATGTGCCCGTGGGCGAGCTTGGCCGGGTGGCAGACGTTCTCCGAGGGAATCGTGTCCATGCCGGACTCGAAGAGCTCGTGGTTGGAGCGCCCCGAGATCATGACGCGGAAGCCCAGTGAGGTGAGCACCGTGAACCACAGGGGGTAGTTCTCGTACATGCCCAGCACCCTGGGGATGCCGATGTCCCCGGCGTGGCCGCGCCCTCGAGCAGGCGCCGGTAGGAGAAGCCCGCTTGTACTTGTAGTCGTAGAGGTTGGGCAGGGTCGGACTTGGTGGCGCGCCGCTCCTGGGTGGCGCCCGCTCACGCAGCAGTTGCCGGAGATGTGGCGCTGTCCGTCGTTGAAGGTGGTGATGGTCAGCTGGCAGTGGTTCTGGCACAGCTTGCAGGTGGCGGTCTCGGTGGTCAGGCTGAAGCGGGAGAGCTCGCCCAGGCTCATGAGACCGGAGGGCACGCCGTCGTAGGTGGCCCGGGCGCTCAGGGCCGCGCCGAAGCAACCCATAAGACCGGCGACGTCGGGACGCACCACCTCGCGGCCGGTGAGCAGCTCGAAGGCCCGCAGCACTGCGTCGTTGAGGAAGGTGCCACCCTGGACCGAGACCCGCTCGCCGAGCTGGTCGGCGTCTGAGGCTTAATGACCTTGTACAGGGCGTTGCGCACCACCAGTAGGACAGGCCCAGCTGATCTCCCCACCGTGGCCGACTCACGCTGGGCCTGCTTGACCGAGGAGTTCATGAGACACGGTGCAGCGGCTGCCCAGGTCCACCGGCCGCTCGGCGTGCAGGGCGGCCTCGGCGAACTCACCGATCTCCAGCCCCATGGACCGGGCGAAGGTCTGCAGGAAGGAGCCGCAGCCGGCCGAGCAGGCCTCATTGACGCTGATGGAGTCGATGGCGTCGCCTTGATGCGCAGGTACTTCATGTCCTGGCCGCCGATGTCGATGACCGAGGTGACCCCGGGATTGAGGTAGGCCGCCGCCCGGTAGTGCGCCATCGTCTCGACGACGCCCTCATCGATGCGCAGCGCCGCTTGACCAGGACTCCCGTAGCCGGTGACGCAGGAGCGCACGATCCGCACGCCATCGGGCATCTCGCAGTGGATGCGGCGCAGGATCTCCACGGCGGCCGTCACCGGGTCGCCTCGTTTCGGCGTAGTGCTCACACGATCCGCCCGCGCCCGTCAGGACCACGGCCTTGATCGTCGTCGAGCCGGCATCGATCCCCAGGAAGCAGTCACCGTCCCGGAGCTCCCCACCCGTCCCCGACGCCGCATGAGGGCCCCTCGTCGTCGATGGCGTCGAGCTCGTCGTCCGGGCCGTCCGGCTCGGGTCCGCTCTCCTCGGGGGACTCCTCGGTAACCGGCCAGTGGGCCCGCTCAATGTGCGCGCGGGCGTGGCGCTCACGGAAGGCCTCCAGCTCGGCGGTGTCCTTGAACAGCGGACGCATCCGGGAGGTGCCCAGGGACAGGGCCTTGCGGGTGGCCAGACGGGTGGACAGCTCCGAGATCGGCGTCGGCTCGCCGAGGAGAGCAGGGCGGCACCGATGGCGACGTAGAGCTGGGCGTTGTCGGGGCAGGTGAAGGAGTCCACCTGGTCCGCCAGGGTCCGCTCGAAGGCGGCGCGCAGCTGGGGCAGGAAGTGCAGCGGCCCGCCCAGGAACATGACGTGACCGCGGATGGGGCGCCCGCAGGCCAGGCCCGCAATGGTCTGGGTGACGACGGCCTGGAGGACGGAGGCGGCCAGGTCCTCCCCTGCGGCACCCTGGTTGATGAGCGGCTGGAGGTCGGACTTGGCGAAGACGCCGCAGCGCGAGGCGATGGGGTAGAGCGTCGTGTAGCGCGAGGCCATATCGTCAGGCCGGCGGCGTCGGTGTGGAGGGCTGGGCCATCTGGATCGATGAAGGCTCAGTACCGCCCGCACAGGTGCCGTTCATGCGCTGCTCGGGGGTGGGATGGAGGTAGGTGATCTTGGCATCCTCACCACCGAGCTCGATGACGACGTCGGCCTGCGGATCGCACACGCGCACCGTCTCGGTCTCGGCAATGACCTCCTGGACGAAGGGCAGGCCCATGAGGGTGGCCAGGGACAGCCCGGCACTGCCGGTGACCGCCCCGCGCACAACGGCGCCCGGATAGACCCGAGCGACCTCGCCCAGCAGCCGGGTCAGCTCACCGCGCACATCCGCGTTGTGACGCCGGTACTCAGCAAACACGGGGGACACAGGCGACACCGACGCCGGGTCAGGCCGAGCGCCGGCAGGGGCCGCAGGCGAGTGCTCGGGAAGGAGAACGAGCTTGATGGTGGTCGAGCCGATGTCCAACCCCATCCGCAGGACTGTCGGCGTGCCGTCGACCCCGGACGCCACCGGCTGCGCAGCCGACCTCGCGGCCGCGACGGATTCGGGCCTCCGTACTCTGGAGACCGGATGGGGAACGGACATGCTTCACCTCGGCGAGTGCCTGTGCCGGCCCTCTGCGAGCCGACGACGATGTGGGCTGGACCCTCACCGTATCGAGCAGACACGCATGCCTCAACGGTGTTGAAATACCCGTCCTCCCCCACCGTCCGTCCTCACACCTCTTGGCGTCATAACGCCAAAAGAGCGCCACGAGCACCCAGGACTCCACCGACACCTCCTGAACGCTGTTGAATATCGTGTCGATAGAGCTTTTCTAAAAACTACGAGTGCTCGTCACACTATCCTCGATGCCGCCGACCCCGACCAAGCGCTGCATTTCCCGGAACTTCTCCATTTTCTGTCGGGCCGGCAGCCGGAGGAGACGGGAGCACTCGTAATCTCCAGGAGTGACCAGCGATGCCCCCAGCGCTCCGCCGTCGACGGCGATACCCGAGGAGTCGAACCCTGCCCTTCTCAGTCGCGCACGCCGTCGTGGGCCCCGACGCCGGCCGGACTCCGCCGGCACCCAGCCGCCCTCCACACGCGAGGCCATCCTGACCGCCGCCCGCGAGTCGTTCCTCGCCCAGGGCTACGAGGGCACGACGATCCGGGCAGTGGCTCGCACGGCCGGAGTCGATCCGGCGCTCGTGTCGTACTACTTCGGCTCGAAGGGGACCTGTTCGGGCGGCCGTCAACCTGCGGGTGCAGGCGAGCGAGGAGATCGCCGCCGCAGTCAGCGGAGACCTGCGCTCAGCCGGCCCCCGGCTGGTGCGGCTGTCGCTGACCGCCTGGGACGACGCTGCGGACGGCGCCACCTTCCGCACCCTGCTGCGGTGGATGGCCACGGATGTCAGCGCACCGGAGGCGATCCAGAACTACGCCACCGAGCAGATCGCGGTCCCCATGGCCGAGGCTCTCAAGCAGTCGGGCCTATCGGGCGTCTCGGCGCGAGAGAGGGCCACCCTGGCCGGGTCCCAGCTGGTGGGGCTGGCTATGATCCGCTACGTGCTGCGACTCGACCCGATCGCGAGCGCGAGCGTCGAGCATCTGGTGGAGGTCGTTGGGCCGACGATCCAGCACTACCTCACCGGCCCGCTGCACCCCAGGTGATCCGCTCGGCCCGGACCGCAGTGCCCGTCAGCGCGACCAGCGCAGTCAGCGCACCACGTCGCCACCGGACATGCGCATGTATACGTAGACCGTCAGAAGGAAGATCATCGGGATGACCACGAGCAGTCCGATGACGGTCAACAACCCGGCGAAGTAGAGAGGGATGATGACGAGCGCCAGCAACGGCGCGTTTCCCCCTTGCTGCATGAGGCGGCATGAGCGGCCGATCGCCTTGAAGCAGGAGCAGCCCTCGTTCATGACCACGACCACTGCCACCCAGAAGAAGTAGCCGACCACCAAGCCGCCGAGGGGGACGAGGGAGACGATGGTGCTCATAAGACCAACGAGCACAAGCGCGGCAGCCGCGTCGAAGCCATGGGACGGCGCAACGAGGGACCGGACCGTCACCTTCTCCCCACGGGCGATCCGAAGCGCAGCAGTGTAGAGACCCAGCGTCGTCATCAGCACCCAGAACAGGGCCGTCGGGATCCCGATCGCGGCAATGAGTGGTGCACCGTTCTCCTCACCGACCATGCTGACGACTCCGGCCATCAGCGCTCCCATCACCAGGCAGCTCAGCGGTATCCAGGCGATGATGAGGGGGTTGGCGAGGGTCTTGGACCAGGCCCATTTCACCGCGTCGCCCACCTCGATCTGCGGCACCGGAGGCCGCGCGGGGACCATGGAGACGGGTGGCTGCTGGTAGCCGTAGGCCCCTTCGACACCCGGTGCCGGGGGCACGTTGCCGCTGTAGTAGTCACTGTAGTAACTGCCACCGCTCAAAGCGCCAGGAGAGACTGAAGGGACTTGAGAATCGGACACGAGATCTTCCTTCGCGACAGACGAGGATGCGCAGGCCGGGGTCTAACGCGGCTGCAGGGCGAGGCGGCCCAGCGGGCGCCGAAAGCCCGCCTCCCCGTCGCCATCCGAGTCCGTCCGAGAGACTGCGTCCTCGACGTCGTCGGACTGGAGCCGCGCCATCCAACCGGGGAGCCGACCCGAGTCACGGGGGAAGAGCCTCTGCTCGGCCGCGCAGTCATCCCGGGTGCACGGCGGAACGAGGTCGGGGCGGCGCTCATAGTCGAAGTCGGTGGTGAGCTCCCCGTCTCGCGTACTGATTGACAGGAACGCCCAGGTCCAGGCGGCGCCGTCGGCACGGGTCGTGGCGCCGCGCAGGGCGACGGCATCGTGAACGAGCGCATCGGGCACACCGTCCTCCACCCACGTGAGTCGGCGCAGAAGACCGGTCTTGCGCAGCACCCGGTTGGCGCAGGTGACGCGTTCCCCCAGAGCCTCGATCTCGACGACCATCTCAAGCGAGTCGGTCCGGCGCAGCCAGGCGTTCCAGCGGCTCGCGAGCCCGTCGAGGGCATGTGTCGTGGACTCCTCGAGAGGCCTCATCTGCTCACTCACGCGCATACCTTCCTGTTCTCCGGCGAATTCGACTCACGGACTCGGGGCGCACGCTTTCGCCCCGGCTCCGTGCCGGGGCGAAAGCGCATGGTTGGAACCGGTCGGTGCCGGCTCAGAAGGTCTCGTACCGAGCGGAGCTGAGGAAGACGCCGTGACCGGTCTCGGTGTTGCGGCAGGTCATGCCCGTCTCCTCAGAGCTGCATACCCAGGAGCCGTAGGTGACGGACTGGCCGTACTCAACCACCTGGGGCGCGGAGCTGTCGCCACGGAATGCGGCGTCCAGCGAGAAGGCGCCCTCGCTGCGGCCGCTGATCTGAGGCGTGTTACCGCTACTGAGATCGAACCACCAGTTGGGCGAGCCCATTGCGCTCTGGCCGTAGGTGCCGTCGGAGCGGTAGGACAGGACACCGCAGCCCGCGAAGTGGGCGGACAGGTCACAGCCGATGTTGCCCGACGGAGAGACGATCATGGCGGTCTTCTCCGTGACGAGGTTGTCCGAAACGAAGGACGTGGCCTGGGTGGCCTGCGGAGCGGCGGGCGCTGCGCGGGCTCGCTGGGAGCCGGCTCAGGGCTGGACTGATTCGCCTTGTCGCCGGAGTTGTCGGCGGGCGCCTGAGTCGGCTGCGCAGGCTCGGGCGAGGGCTGAGACTGGGGAGCCGCCGGCTGCGCAGGCTGCGCCTGCTGCGTGGTCTGGGTCTGCGGCCGGTTGGAGCCGGTCGCGTTGCTGCTCGCCTCAGGAGCCTTGGAGGCATCGCCGCCGTGCTGGCCGGCAGCATTCGTTGCGGCCGCCTTACCGGGAGTGGCGGCCTTGCCGGCACCAGTCCCGCTGGCGGCGGGCCGGGGCTCACTGGCACGCGGGCTCGACGGACGGGACTTGGATCCGGAGGAGGCCTGCGGCGCGGACGACTCGCCTGCGCCCTTGCCCGTGGGACTCGGGATACGAGGGGAGGCATGTCCGGACTTCTGTCCGGAGGTCTCCTTGGAGCCGGCCGCCGACTGGGACTTGGCGGAGGACGAGCCCGCAGTGCCCTGCTGATTGGCGTTCGAAGCACCACCGGACTGACAACCGGCCAGGAGCATAGCGGTCGAGGTGAGGACAACGAGGGACAGGGGGATGGCGAAGCCGCTTCGGCGGACCGTGGCGGTCATGACTGCGGCATCCTTTCGGTCGAGGTCGGTGCAACCAACACCGTACTAGAGCCCCGAAGCGAAGGGGAACCGTCTGAAAGTCAGACATGGCGCCAGTTTCTGCATCAGACGCCCCTCCTTCCCAGTGAACCACTAGATTTCGTAGAGATAACGCCAATCACAACAAGATGACAAGACGATCGTTCTGCGGACCACATTTCAACTAGTGAGACATATAACGTGTCGGCACGCCGGTCTCGAGGAAGCCGGATCGGTCTCCGCACCACGGACGAACCGGATGTTGGGCCGCCCACGGTGCTCCCGTGCGCCTCAGGCCGCTTCATTCACTAGGATGTTCACGTGATCTTCAAGGCAGTGCGAGAGAGGCCCCCCTACCCCGACCACGGGGTCACCACTCAGCGCGAGTGGGCCGTCATCGCTCCCCGACAGATCCGCCTCGCCGATCTCACCACGACCCGCGCGACTCTCGACCTGCGCAGCCTCCTGGATGACGACTCCACCTTCTACGGCGACCTGTTCGCCCACGTCGTCTCCTTCAAGGGGGACCTGTACCTGGAGACCGGACTGCACCGGGCGCTACGCGCCGCGCTCCAGGGACGCACGGCGATCCACGCCCGCATCCTGGAAGTCACCGAGGACGGGGTCCCCAGGCTCGCACCTGCACCGCCGAGCGCCTGATACTCAACGGCGACATCCACCCAGGACCTCGAGAAACCGCGACCTCGGCGCGGTCCCATGTCACATCGAGCCCACCACCGCCCGGTGAGCGCCATCGTCCATTACCCTGGTTCGCGTGAGTAGTCCCGCAGATCCGCGCACCGAGTACCGGCGGCACATGCAGCACCGTCAGGCCACCGTCATCGGCTCCATCCTGGCGGTCATGGTCCTCGCGGTCACCGTGAGCCTCCTGGTGTCGTTGGGCATCCTGCCCTCCTACAACCCGGGCTTCTCGCAGCCCAAGAGCACCGCCACCTACGTACCGCAGCCATGCCCGCCGAGCGGAGCCAAGACCGTCGACGTCACGACTCTCACGATCAACGTCTACAACGGCTCGGAGACGGTGGGCCTGGCGACGGAGGTTCAGCAGGGCCTGGAGGAAGCAGGCCTGAAGGTGGCCTCGGCCAGCGACTGGCCCGGGGGCATCTACAACGGCGAGGTCCAGATCCTCTCATCCAAGAGCAGTCTCACCAGCGCCTATTCCCTGGCACAGGTCTTCCCCAACTCGACGGTGCAGATCGACTCGAGCCTCGCCGACGACGACTCCACGGTCTCAGTGGTCCTGGGCAAGGAGTACCTGCAGAACGCGCTGAAGTCCGACGAGATCAAGCTGCTCGGCGCCGACAAGCCATCACCGCCCCCAGCGACTGCGTCCCGGCCGACAAGGCCGCCACGAAGAAGTCCAGCTGAGCCGGGACGCCGCCGGGGGCTGGTGACCGTCAGTCTGTGACCTCGCCCTTCGTCTCACGGTCGCCGTCGGGGCCCGACGGCGTCGAGGCCGACCCCGGGGAGGCGGCCGACGGGGAGTGGGCGGCGCGGCTGGAGTAGCGGGCCCTCCAGCTCCGGTGCCGGCGGGCTGAGGCCGGGAGGCCTGCTCCAGGTGGTGCCGCGCAGCTTCGAGACCCAGCGCATGACGTGGTAGATGCCGATGGCAGCCACCGAACCGAGCGCAATGCCTTCGAAGGTCATGCCGTTCCAGGCCAGGGTGTAGTTGGCGATGGCCACCACCATGGACACGGCCGCCGTGTTGAGGTTGACGGGGTCGGAGAAGTCAACCCGGTTCTGCACCCAGATGCGCACGCCCAGCATGCCGATCATTCCGTAGAGGACCGTCGCGGCACCGCCCAGGACGCCTGCCGGGATGGTGGCGATGACCTCCCCGAACTTCGGCAGCAGGGACAGGCCCAGGGCGGTCAGCGCCGCCACCACGTAGGCGGCGGTGGAGTAGACACGAGTGGCCGCCATGACGCCGATGTTCTCCGCATAGGTGGTGGTGCCCGAGCCACCACCGGCACCGGCGAGCATGGTGGACAGCCCATCGGCGAACAGGGCGCGCCCGGTGACGTCGTCGAGGTCCTCGCCGGTCATCGCCGAGACCGACTTGACGTGCCCGATGTTCTCCGCGACCAGGACGAGCACCACGGGGATGAACAGGCCCAGGTAGCTCACGTCGAAGGCCGGAGGGTGGAAGTGCGGCAGGCCCAGGACCGGGGCGTCGATGACCTTGGAGAACTCGACCTCACCGCGCACCACGGCGGTGACGTAGCCGATGAGCACGCCGATGAGAATCGCCAGGCGCCCGATGATGCCCTTGAACATGACGGTGATGAGCAGGATCGAGACGATCGTGACGACCGCCGTCACAGGGGCCTGCTTGACGTTGTTCCAGGCCGAGGGCGCCAGGTTGAAGCCGATGAGAGAGACGATCGCTCCGGTGACGATCGGGGGCATGAGGCGATCGATCCAGCCGGCCCCGGCCAGATGGACGACGACGCCCACGAGCAGTAGGGACAGGCCCGCCGCGATAATCCCGCCCTGGGCCAGGGACGCCTTGTGGGCGTCGATGGGGCATCCGCCGTCGGCCATGTAGCCGGTCACCGCTCCGATGGGGGCGATGAGCGCGAAGGAGGAGCCCAGGTAGCTGGGCAGGCGCCCGGAGGTGATGCCCAGGAACAGCAGGGTTCCCACTCCGGTGAAGAACAGCGTGGTCGCCGGGTCGAAGCCCGTCAGCAGCGGCACCAGGAAGGTGGCGCCGAACATGGCGACGACGTGCTGGACACCGATGCCGATCGTGCGCGGCCAGGTGAGTCGCTCACCGGGGGCGACGACCTCGCCCGGGGCGATGGACCGGCCGTCGCCGTGAAGGCGCCAGCCGCGAGAAGGGGAAGAGGACATCGGTGGTCTCCTGCCTGAGCAATGGGGAAATGACTGTGTCCCGTGAGAAGCTCCACTCGCGGGAGACCCGCGGGACGCTCGGCAGGTTCCGGCAGAGCCTGCCGGGACTCAGCATAGCCCCGGCGCGGTCGTGCCGATCGGGCGCTCCGAGGCGAGGCACAGCCTGCAGCCCCATCCGCCTCCTTCGCCGGGACGATGCCGCATCCGGCGTCTGCGGGCATGATGGAGTCAGGAGCACCGCCCGGCCCGCACCTCCAGCACAGAGCGCACCGACCTTCTCCCCGGGCTCGGATCAGTACGTCAACGGTCTCCCGTCGGGATTCGTCTTCCCGGGCACCGAGCATCTCAACCCTGCGGAGATCTTCTCCGGCCCCGGCTACACGGCGCCCCGTCCCGTACGGACTCGGGGGCCACAGCCTCCCTGACTTGCGGGCTGCTGGGCTTCATCCCCCTCGTCGGCGTCGCCGGGATCATCCTGGGCATCGCTGCGCTACGGCGCCTGCGCCACAGCTACGACTCCGGCGAGGGCATGGCCTGGCTGGGGCTCATCCTCGGAACCGGCTTCACCCTCTTCTGGCTCTTCATCGTGCTCGTGCTGTTCGTGATCTAGGAGTCCCGCTCCTCCGGCCGGTCCCCTACAGTGGTCCCGTGAAGCCTTTCATCATGGTGACGACGCGCCCCGAGCACGAGGCGGCGCAGGACGAGTACGAGTCCTTCCTGACCCAGAGCGAGCTGTCGCGCGGCGACCTGCAGCACATCGCCCTGGAGGAGGTCGACTTCCTCGCCTCCTTCACCGCGGCCGATGTCTCCGGTGTGCTGATCGGAGCCAGCCCCTACAACGCGGACACGCCGACGGCGGAGAAGACCCGTAGCCAGCAGCATGTCGAGGAGCAGATCCGTGAGCTGCTCGCGGTGGTCCTCAAGGAGGGGATCCCGCTCCTGGCCACCGGCGTCGCGCTACAGGTCCTGGCCGCCTACCTCGGGACCGGAACCCACGAGGAGTTCGGCGAGGAGCTGGGCGCCGTCGACCTGTTCCTGACGGCGGAAGGTCGCGAGGACCCGGTGCTTGCGGGACTCCCGCAGGCCGTCACCGTGTTCGCCGGTCACTACGAGGGCGTCGGAGAGGTGCCCGCACACGCGACTCTGCTGGCCAGCTCTCCCGACTGCCCCGTCCAGATGCTGCGCGTGGGCAGGAACGTCTACGCCTGCCAGTTCAACCCCGAGCTCGACGCCGTCCGTTTCGAGCAGCGCGTCAGCATCTACGACGAGGCCGGATACGGTGACCCGGACATGAGCGAGGACATCCTCACCCAGGCCCGGTCCTCCGAGGCGCACGACGCCGGACAGATCATCCGTAACTTCGTCTCACACTTTGCACGCAACTGAGGTGACCAGGGCTCAGAAGCTGAACCTTGAGACTCGGGCCGAGATCAGGCTCAGGGGTCCTCAACCACGACCATCAGGACCACGCATGACATACCCATCGCCCCATCCTGGGCCGCCACAGGGTCAAGGCGGCTCACCGAACTCACCGAACTCGCCGTGTCGCCCGTATTCCGCGCATGCCGCGTATGCCGCGTATGCCGCGTACGGTCAGCAGCCGACGAACGCGCCGTATGCCGGAGCGGACCTACGGGCAGATGCCGACGCCGGCCGGTCAGGCCTCCTACGCACCCCCGGAACAGCTCGCGATCCCGACCCAGTCGGTGCATCAACCGACCCGAGCCGCGGGCATCCCAGGCCAGCCGTACCCACCAGCACAGGTCCCTGCTCCACAGTATCCGGCCGGCCCGGCAGCATCACCGCAGTATCAGCCGTACCAGCCGTACCAGCAGGAGTATGAGAGCTCCGGATCCACGTACCTGAGTGGAGCGGTGACGGCACCGGGCTACTCCGCCAGGGAGCCAGAGCCCACTACGGGGTCGCCCAGGCACGCAGACAACCTCGTCGCAGACCATTGGTACAGGAAATTACGTGCCGTGGCGCGGCGAGAAGGCCGCGGCGCTCATCATGATGCTCGTTGCCTGCGCCCTCGCGTCCATAGTTTACGTCACCTTCCTCCTCAATTTCTGGAGGACTGGCGGATGGATAAATTTCATAGTGACTACGCTCATGTTCATCGTCGCCACACCGATGATCTGGTGGATTTATTTCGGATTACGCCACCTCACCCGCAACCAGCCGGTCTCCGAGATGACAGGACTCGCACTGTGGTTCGGTTATGGAGTACTCAACATGCCCACCGGCGTCCCCAGCAAGGACCCATATGCCGACCTGCAGAACGTCATCATCGTCCTCCTGTTCGTCGTCACGCACGGTCCGGCGCAATCCTCACCCATGCGCCTCAACCGACACCTGCGGAACGCACGACCATGGACCATCACCCTAGCCCTGGGTGCCTGTCAGTTCGTGCTTCTCAACAGCGCTCTACGCTTCGCAAGCTTCGGCATATCGGCTTTCACAGCATTGTCCAACGGACGAAGCGTCAGCCAGTACACGACTAACGCATGGTTCACATGGTCGAACTCAGGGGGATCAGGATACCCCTGGCACCTGGATTGTTCATTCTACCACAATCCTTCTCTGGCCGCCGTGGGACTTTTTCTAGAACTGGTCACCATCAACAAGGCTTTCCGAATCATCTCCGTCACCACGGCTTGTCTCCTGGCTCTCTACAATCTCTTCGTCGTCATTGCCTACGGATTACCTACGAGTGGTGAGTACGCATATAGCCCCTCCGACACCGGAATGGAGATGATGGTGATCATCATCCATGGCGCCGTTCTCTATCGGGTGCAAGCACTGGCAGCGGCGCCATGCCCAGAGTCGCACCACCCGTGAACGTGCACGTGCGGTGCTCCTGGCAGCCGCCAACGTGCCGAGCGCTCGGGGCGTCGGGCCGCTTTCCGGCAGTACGGGCTCAGACCTGAGTCCAGTCGCCTCTGGAGGAAGTGAGCAGCTGCGAGTCTCAGGAGCCGCGAGGCCGGCACTCAGCCCATCTGCGCTCACGTATCACCGACCATCGGTCGGTCACAATGCTAACCATGTCTCAGCCAGTTCACCACCTCAGGCCAGCCACGCCCCGCCGGCATCAGGCTCAGAGTCCCGAGCCGCACTGCGCTGCACCGCGGTCACCCCGACACCGCGCTCTCCCCGTGGCGCCGTCTTCACGCACGAGTCGCGCCCTGAGGCCGCCCCGCCGGGCCGACCACCCTACGGCACCGAGCAGACCTCCATTCCGCACCCAGCCGGTAGCTCCTCACCTCTCCAGCACCGCCCACAGCCCCGCCAGTGGGCTCGTCGCCGGCGAGGAATGCAGGCCCTATCAGCATCGGTCCGGCGGCAGCAGGTTTTCCCAGCCGCCGGTTCCCGCGCCTCACCAGCCAGCATCACCGCTTCACAGCCCTTCACGCAGCCACAGCTCGCCGTATTCTCCAGCGCCCTGCCGCTACCGCACGGCCGCCCCTCCACATCCGTGCCCCGGAGGCGCGACCGAGTCATCGTCTCTGATCGCGACGTCTCGCCCGCCTGCGATGACAGTTCATGTGTGGACCCCGATCGACGCCTTCAAGCATCCGTCCTTCCAGACTGTGGGGGCTCACGAGGCGGTTCTTCATCGACTTGGCCTTCTTCATGGCCTCCGCCACTCCGGGAGCCTGGCGCCGGATTCGTGTTCTGACCACCACTGATAGCCATATGCAGGAATCAGCCGCCACGGTGCCAGCGGCAGCATCACTGCAACTGTTCCTGATAGACGTCCCGATGTTCAGTCAACGGCCCTATCGTGACTTCCCATCTCTCTCGCCTTCTGCGATGCGTCGGCGCAGCCATCTCCACGGCACATATGAATCAGCGCGCGCTCAGTCCCCGTGGCGGTGGCCAGTCACCTGGGACTGTCAGTCAATCTGTTCCTGCTCGTGAGCATGCTTGTCACTGTCTTGCGCTTCCGTCTTGTACTCACGACCAGCTATGACGCACAAGGCAGCGCAATGTAGGATCTGTGGATGGTCCCATCCCCTCGACATTGAGTACCCGGAACTCCATACATCTGGAGTTATCGACATTTCATCACCGCCGTTATTGCTGCAGTTGCCCACGTATTTCGGGTACCGCTGGTCGCGACGGCCCGCATTCGCAAAGCTTTGCGGAATCGCACTGATGAGTCGTCACCCCGCACAATATCTCCACACCCTCTCCGCCTTCAGGCTCTCCGGCGCTTCCGTCATCTCCGCACTCGGTCACCGTCATTGCGGGAGGCCACCCTCACGCGGCTTCCGCATGGGTGGCGTCGATCCTTCTGGGTCTCATCGCCATCGGCGTGACGGGTGCTGCTGAATCGCCGCTTGTCGATTCAGAGCCCCATCCAGATGGCCAGGTCATGCCGTTTCCGGTGACGACCACACAACAGCCTCGTATCCCGAGTTACCACACCTACACGCGGTAGATCACTTCACCTGCCACCCATGAGAGCATTGGTAGACTTGAGGAATGTTGTTTCCTATAAGTCAACAGATGGATTCTATGGGTGGCCAGTTCAGTTCTGCGTGGTTTCGCCGCTGCGCTGCCGCACCTCAGCAACCAGCAGACCACCGCACGTCGCCAACCCCGGCAGGTCCCTGCTGACAGCACCAGACCCTAATACGTCACGCTTAGCCACCGTACCGTCAATTCCGTACGAACTGTCTCTGGGTGCGCACTGACCCGCTTTGAAGGAGATCGCACGATCTCGACCCTTGTTATCCAGAGTGCCGCCACCATCCCAAACCGACACGACGCCTCCCGTCAGAAAGCCGACATGCCACCGGACGGCGACGCCGCTGCCGTCGTCGGCCAGCCGTCGCCGTAGCCGTCACAGTCCGCAGGGAATGCTGCGGTCGCCCACACCCACGCATCCATCCCCACCAGAGTCGTCCTCGATCACCCATCCTCGGATTCGTCTCAACCGTCAGCGCAGCTTGATCGCGTTCCGACGCCCGGGTGCGCCAGAGTCGCCCGCTCACCAGGTCGCGGTCACCGCACCAGCACTGGCGGCCCCACCGCCAGCCGCGATTCTGGAGGTCAATCGACGATGCCGTCGACCCGCTGCCGCACTGGCACCAATTACTGGAGGAATGGTGCCACCTAATTCTTCGCCCTTGTTCGAACACCAGCCAGAGCCAACGAGCCAGCCAGCAACCCACCCCTGCCCAGGGCGCTTAGACATGACGGAGACCAGACAGCAGGGTCAGGGAACGAGCCATCGCGAGGCACCGCACAATCGCCGTGAACAACTTCGGCACACCAAGAGCCCTCCGACCACGGAAGAAAATCCTCTGCTCGAAAACGCCATGCACCCAAACAACTCGCCGGTATGACGTACTACCTGGACAGGACGCAGCCAGCTCAGAGACCAAGGCGACACCACAAACCACTTCGAGAAACTCTTCGGTCTCAACCGAACGACACCGACCGTAATACCGTGTATCGACAGCAGCACACCAGCCCTTCCATCCGGAAATCTCAGTGTTGCGTACGCACCCTGGTCCTCGTAGTAGACACTTTTTCACCCTCCAACTCTGACGGCGGAAAATGATCTGACCTCGAGTTGCCGGAATCCTGTGATACCTTCTTGTTCAAAAGAACTGAGCCGCCGTGGCTTGCCCTGCCGTAGCGCACGGGAGAAAATCGAAACGTTTCGACAGCACGATCGTGCTCCATAGTGCGTACAACGATGGAGGTTATCGTGAGGGGCGTGGCTGAGTCAACTGTTTGTACCTGCGCCCGGCGTGTTCTCAAACCGCCAGCAGGAAGCAGGTTGCAGATCTCACGTTGTTGGGGACCTGCCCATATGCCCCAGCAGTTACGCTTAAACCGGCACCGACCGGTACCACCGGCGTGGCAGGCTGCAAGGCTCGAGAAGACTGCGGTTGCTACCAGGACCAACGTTATCTTGATAGCCTTTCGAGGCAATCGAATCAATGTGCCTTCATTTCCTTCGCCTCCTTTTAACCTACGATGTTGCTTCTCCCCATTTCTTGCCTTGCCCTACCGCTCCTATAGTATCATATTCCACAGACCCCAGGCCAGGGGTCGACGGCACCTATGTTCTTTAGACGAGCCACCCAGCATACCGATAGCACCTCATCCTGCACAGCCTGGTCCATCTCCCGACTTTTGTAGTGACCAGGAATGTCTCGAAAGGTCGATACTATAGTAACCTTTGTCATCGACGACGATCCAAGGATCGTGTATCTGCAGCGGAGTTCTGCTATTGCCGGTGTTTTCGAGGATGAGACTGTCACCATCCTGAAGTCATCCTGGTTGAGAAAATTGTTTTGCGCCGCTTTCAACCGTGCACCCACAAGGGAATCACTGGTTTCAGCTGCAGGTGCAGCCGCGTTAGTACCTCCTGACCTGGCCGGCATCACCCGAAGGGGTCACGACATTGGCGCCGGGTAAACGCCGCGGAAGCGACCTGGCAATCCGCACCGCCAGCCGGTCTCACCAACCGCCCCGGCCCCGCCAATAGTGCTCGCCGTCGGGGACGGTGATGGCGTTGAGGCTCTCCTCGCCCCAAGTTCCACTGACTTGTCATGACAGTTTTGTTATTGCGATCAACAAGATCCGCCAACTCTCACTTCGTGCTGTTTACCTCCAAGATACTTATGAATATCATCCAAACAAGGTTCCGAACAACAACCCCATTTTACACCAATCCGACACAGAACATGTAGGGACTGAAAGCCTGCGGCGCTGAAACGTGAGCCATAGCATGTTTTCACTTTACCGGATGCCTTGATATTTGTGTTCAGTCCATCCTGTGGTGGTGATCAGAACTACCCCGCCATTAGGGACAGTGGGCCCACGGACCGGGGAGTCGGGCGAGAGGCGGCGTCGTCAGTCGTTATGCTGTGGGTGGGGCCAGGACCAGCTCGGTTCGCCCAGGGCGGTGGCGACTGCCACGGTACACGCCTGATCTGTCGATGCCGCAGGTCGCCACAACACCGGGATGATCACGGCAGGTTTTGACATGCGCCCCAATGGTCGATTGATCTTTGTGGTCGTTTGTCAGCGTATCAGTCATCGATCAATAATGACCGTGTTCTCCAGATCCTCCGTGTTGTGCCTGCTCAGGTCACTGCTCACATCCACACCCAGCACGCCCAACACCCGTTCTGTGTAACCTCAGCCATGTGACCGCCGCATAGCACCAGCACAACCCTTCGCCCATTACCCAGCAACCTGTTGGTGGCGAAGCGTATCGTCGACCACTCGAACGGCGCGGCACGGTCACTGGTAAACGCGTTACCAATATCCCCAATGACACACCGCAACAGACGCATCACCCCCCATCCACGCAAAAGTACGTCACGGTTTCAGCGACCGATTGATTGAGGGCTGCCCGCACCGACGCGGGTGGTGTGCTCATCCACATGCCCCGGACGTTGAAAGCACGATCACCGACGCCACACCAGGCCTGGCTCGCCTCTGCCGCTCGGTGAACCGCCGCCGCCTGCGCCATCCCGCAGAACCATCGGTCTGCACCAATCAGTCCCACGAGGATGCCTCCGAACGGAAAAATCCACCCTGCGGCATCGACGAATAGCAACCTTGGAGCGGGTACGGTGAACCAATCAGTACAAGGGACACCGCATGGTGGCTTGCCATTAAGACTGACGCTGGTATCTCAAGACTTCATTATAATCTTCACATACAATGTTCAGCGCAGCTGACATTCAGAAGCTGACCGACCTCGCCCTTGAGCAACGCTGCCCTGGGGTAGCATCGAACGCCACCGCTCGTGAAACCTGGCTCTTCGCCGCAGCGACATCACACACCACCCGACACGAGGGAAGAACTTCCACACATCTCCCTAATATGAGGAGCTCATCAGTTCGTCCTCATCCACCCTCGCCCGGCTCCGAACTCCTGGTGATTTTGGCACACCTCAGCAAGGCCACTACCCACCTGGCCACGTCGCCAGCCCATGTCATCATGAGTTCTCCATGCGTACGTAGATCGTATCCGCCGCCCCTGCTCGTTGCCGCCTCGCCACTGGAACCGTTGCCTGCGGCTCCACGGATGCCAACAAGGACAAGATGGAGCAGACCCACCCCGAGCGGCACCATGAGTGACGGCAAGATGTCCGACGGAAAGATGAGCGACGACAAGACCGAGGAGAGATTTGCAAGATGTCTGAAAGATGAGTGACGACGCACTTAGACGGGATCCGACGGAAGATGTAATGACAAGATGTCCTGACAGCCCCACCTCCGGCCCATGAGCGACGGTGCAGTCTCGTTATGGACCTCCGGCCCACGCTCATGGAACGAAGTGCTTGAAGTTCACCGACCGCCCACGAGGACGCGATCGTGGAGCCAGTGTCGGCGCACTGGGCACGCGTCGGCAACGGCCTGGGCGACGGGGGTGTCGTCGCCGAAGCGATGACCTTGCCGATGCGCGTCGGTCGAGCACGGCGATGAATACGAGCTAATGTTGCCGCGGGACGTCGGCGCCTTCGAGGACGGAAGTCTTTTGCGAACGCGGCCACGGTGATGGCTCCGTGGGTTTCAGCGTCAGCAGCTCGGCCCCAGGATCGTCCGCCAGGCAGTCCAGGTCGGTGGCTCGTGACGGCGGTCGGCCGCGATCTTGGCGATGGCGTAGGCGCGCGCAACGGGTGGTCCACGGATTCTCCCCGTAGGGCGGTGAAGGAGACCATGACGAAAGTCGCATCCTTTTGTTGCTGCCGGGTGGCCTGCGATGGCGCGGGCGCGGTCGGATGGCGTCGGTGCCTGCCCTGCTGCCAGCCCCGGTGGACCAGACGATCGTCGGCGCCAGCAAAGGCTCAAGAGTTTCGACGCCCAGCCCGACGGACACAGGCCCCAGTGGTGGCGTTGACGGCGACGCCGGAACACGTTGCCGCCTGATCAGCTGGTGGATGAGGGAGACGACTGTGTCGGCCTCCGCCGAGGTTAGCGGTGCGGCCAGAAGCGTGACCTGCCAGGTTCTCCGATCACATGGCTACGGGACATGTGCGACGCCCTTTCAGCAGTGCCCTGACCCTGGGGCTGATCAGACGGTTCACCCGGTGTGCCCTGGAAGATTCACCCCGCCCGCACCGCACGCACCTCCCCGCGCTGGGCAATCAGATAGTACGATTGCGCGTTCGTCGTCGCGCTCGACCGTTTCCGGAGAAGCGTCCAGGAGGAGAAACCAACAAACAAGTTCTCTGGACACCGTCAGCCGGCGACCCCTAACCCGCTCACGCTCGAGAGTCTGATATCGGGACTCAGCGCCGCGACGAGTCCCCTTGAGCAGTCCCAGGCCTCGCTGCGGACCTGGCAGATGCGCCGAGTCGCCACCTCGTAGATCGACAGCGCAACCGGCCTGCCCAGCAGCTGACGGGTGGAGACGGCGGTGCGCGACAGTGGTGAGGTCTGGGAGATCTCCCCACCGTCTGGGGCCTGCTGAGGAGATGGACGACGATCGTTGGCGCGGGGTCCTTGAGCGCCTCGAACACGGGATGCAGTCATTGAGAATGTCGATACTGCATCGGCCCACCGGCTGCTCACTCTGGTCGCCCGCACGGGGCGAACCACCCCAGGTCCCCGCCACCCCTGCGTCCTCGCCGTCGTGCCGACATCACACGCCGAGCCAAATGCCGAGGCACCGAGCACCATGCTGGGCGTGGCGCACCGTGAAGGCCGCCGTGCTTCCTGCTGCCCTGGCGTGAGGCGTAGCCACCGGGCGAGCCGGTATCTGCATCTCGTACCAGCCGATGACCAGGACGCCGCCAAGCGCCTCATCAAGCGCCTTACGCGCGTGGAGATGTGGGCAACCGATCCGGCGTCGGCCCGCGCCATCAAGAATGCGCTGCGGCAGGTCGGGAATCAGGGCCAGGCCGCCCGATCCCACGAGGTCAGACCACCTCGGAGACGGCCAGCCTCCGTCCGCCGAGCGGAAGCCTCCGTCAGCGCCACCGGCATGGAGAATTGAGCCCTTTGGAGACGGCGGGCGTAATCGGCGAAGCAAGACACCACGACGGCGGTCCTCGGCGCTGCTGTCGGTCTCTCGAAGATCGCTTGCAGTGGGTGCCCCGGAGACCAGGAGGCGTCCACCTCAGCTCCGACAGGCGAACCGCGACGCGCAGCGATTCTCCTGACTCATGCCGCCAGGGTCGCCGTCGGAGGAGCGAGTTGACGGCAATGGGGAAGTCACCTCAGGGTCTCGCGCATGCCCTGGTAGATCTCGATGAGGAAGCGCATGCGCCCTCCAGGAGCCGCCGTACCATCAGTACGGCGATTGTTCGCCGGGGAGAGGAACTGGCTGATGAGGAAACCGTGGGCGGCACGGATCCGAGACGCCGGTGAAGCCTTCGCCTTCTGGCAACGCGGGCAGTAGTGACGAAGCGACGCACGATGTCACCGATCTCTCGCGACCGAGAATCGCGGGGCGGCTCGAAGAACTGGCTGTATCCCCAGCATCCGGGATCTGCTGGGGCGACAGGGAACAAGTTGACCGAGCGCGGCGACCGCCCGCCGGGGTGGTTGACCGCATCCACAGTGCTGGTGCCGTGAGCGTTCCCGCCAGCGCCCAGCGCCGCAGCATCTGCAGGTGGGTCTCCGCCTCGATCGCGATGTTGCCGCCCCAGGTGACCGCGGGAGTCGACCACAACGTTGCCGGTCACCAGGACCCTGGCGCCGGCGGCCCAGCGCCCGTAGAGATCCACGATGTCCTGTGAGGGCCCCAGACTCATGGCGAGAGCCTGTGCATAAGCGCCTTAAGAAGCGGTTCTTCACGGTGACCGCAGGGTGAAAGCGGGTTCGCGAGGACCGAGCCTGTGAGGGCATCGGCAACCTCGTCGAAGCGTCGAAGCACCTTTGACCTTTACGTCGGCGACAGTACCACGCCCTCCGAACCCGTCAGTCGCGGGCGTGGACGGCCACGAAGTTGGCCAGGAGCCTCCAGAGTCGAGACGTCGTCGAGGCGCACGCGGCCTGGAGCTCCGCGAGTCGTCGTCGGTGAAGAAGCCGTGACTGAGAAGCCAAACAGGGTCGAGGTAGTCGCCGTCGAGCTCGGATGGAACCGCGGCGTAGAGGTTGTTCTCTGATGCGAACCTGCACGGGGCAGGCCTGGCCGTCCCCAGGACGACGGCGGGACGGCAGCTCGGTGACGGCCTCAGGGCGACGAAGGCCTCGAAGACCTCTCGGGACGCCGGCGCAGATCGGGTCGCCAGGCAGGCCCTCGGTGAGAGTGACGACGGGGGCGGTGACGGCCTCACCGTAGGTGGTGTCGACAACCGCGCCCTGCTGGCAGGCGAGCGTGCCCACGCCGTAGCAGGCGCCGAAGAAGGGGAAGTCGGCCTTCACGACACGGTCGAGCAGGCCTGAGAGCTCCTCGCCCTCGACCCGACCTTAAGTGGCGGACTTTCCCCGGGGTGGAGGCGTTGAAGGGAGAGCCACCCACGAGGATGCCGGACCAGTCGTCCAGGTCGATCTGCGGCAGGCCGACCCAGGCGCAGGCGGACGAGCGTGGACTCGTCCAGGCCGGTGCGCTTGAGAACGCCTCACCGGCGTCGGAGACCGTCGTTCTCGTGGTGGCCAGAAGAGGAAGGGTTTCACGAGATGACCTTAACGGGGGCTGGCAGTCCAGGCAGCATCCTTTCCCACGCCGTTCCCAGAATCACGTTCAGGCACCGGCCCGCAGGCTTCTGAGGATCTCCTCGACGGCGGCCAGGGTGACGCCGGAGGCCCGCCGCAAGGAGAGCTGCGCGCCTGCCAGAGCTCCCCGCGGCGGTCGGGGCGTCGAGGTAGGTCAGGCGGGAGACTGACACCCCTCGACGCCAGGACCATGGCCTCGGCCACGGAGTCGGTGACGGACGTCGGCGCCCAGGAGGCCAGGGCGGGCACCGGCCGGGCTCGGACGCAGCGGCCCGAACGAGCGCGGCGATGCGCGCCGCCACCGCCGCGAAGGTTCCCAGGCGCTCGGTGAGAGCCCGCGTCCCAAGCCGTTGAGCACCATGCCGGCGGCTCGGAAGAGGGCCGCCGGAGATGTTGAGGTGGTCGGCGACGACGGCACCCGGCCCGGCGCCGACCCGCCGGCCACGTCACCGGAGCCGCGCAGCGGTGGCGCGGGTGACGCAGCAGGCGGCGCGCGCAGGCGGGCCCCACTGGCGATCCGCCAGTGCCGTCGTGCCAGGACGGACCTCCCGTACATGCTGGTACGACCACTGGCCACGAGAACAATGAGACCCCCGCATCAGGGCATCCCCGGCCGGGGCGTCAGCCTGGACCCCGGGCAGGAAGGACAGCTAACCCGGGCCGATGGACGCCCCCAGACCGGTCGAGTCGCGTAAGTGTTTGCCCGGCGACACAGGAGGCCGACGGGCGGCAAGCCCCTGCGCCAGGAGACAGAGGCGTCGGGTTCCCTCTGTCCCAGCCCGGCGGATGACCACAAGGCCTCTGGTGTTCGGCGGGCGAAGCGGTGGGACGCATATCGAGCGCCCACCGGTGAGCGTTCACGCGATCGCTAGGTCGCAGTCAGCGTAGATGTTCCCTCCATGAAAGCGATCGTGCCGGGTCGCCAGATACGCGCGCCACCCACGGTCCCTCCGGAAGGCCGCCCCCACGCCAACGACAACACGTCGTCCTATCATACCGGCAGCCCAGCCTGCCGCAGTGCCTCAACCGCTCTGTCCTCCTGCCTGAGTTCCCCGGACAGTTAGCGCAAATGCAACCGAACCCTTGGTATCAGCAGGGCGATGTTAGCATGGCGGTTATTCCTTCGCTGGCGGCACCGTAGAGGAAAACCGAAGAAAGCATCGATCGCCACAGCACCAGAGAGTATCTGTACGATGACGGTGCCGATGGTCGCCGCGCGCGATCTGCCGGCCTGGCGGCTCAGGTCTTCCTGAGCCTCTGGGGCGTCGAACCCAGGTCACAGCGGCGGGCGCGCGGGATCTGACTCCAGACATGGGTGCGATCAACGGTGGTCTCGAAGCAGCGGCGATGGCGATGGCCAGGAGCGGGAGGGAATGTAACTGCCCTTCTCGATGGAATACTCACCGGCTGCGCGCTCCCGGAGCCGCCCAGTGGTGCCGCGCGTACCCCTCACGGTACGCAACGTCGCCGCCCACGCCCAGAGCACGGTGATAACACGAGACGCATGGGCATTCCTTCCCAGTTCGCCGCAGCCGCGTTCGGCGTACC
>BNJS01002234.1_pt1 | contig 42393 bp, 82 predicted proteins | sample 8540461 | NCBI WGS metagenome assembly BNJS01 (sample SAMD00202454, study PRJDB9452) | human saliva metagenome | isolation source: human saliva | place: Japan
TGCCACAATACAAAAGACTGACCGCTGGTTTGCACGCGTGCCCGTCTGGAGAACGAGAGCATTGTCCCGACTTGTTCTCTGCGCGAATACGCCTGTTGAACATATCGAGAGACGGTTTGCCGTCTTGCGGATCGCACCCGTGTTGTCCGTAATCGAAAGCGTGAACGAGAGATCGATATGTCGTGCCGTGGCTGTTTGCCTCGACCGAAAGAGCTGACTCTGTTGTCTGCCGTGTCGCCGTTCTTCGCCTTGTCACAGCTGATGAGAGCACCTCACGCGTAGAACCAGTTCTGACAGCATCCGTTCCTGCGAGCGATTCCGTGCCGTTGAACGCCGTCTTGGCGAAGATCGAGCCAAGCGTAGTGCCGCCGCCGACCGAGAACGTCGTCGTAGGTCTTGCCCTGGCGGACGTAGGGACACCGTGATGTTATCCGTCGACTGAATGTTGAGGCCTCGTCCGTGCGGCTCTTCAGCTCCGTCAGATTGGGAACCCATGCCGAGCTCTGTGCCGCAGCGCGTTGTTCGAGCGCCGTGCAGGTTGCCTGTCCGATGCTGTGTTGCGCGCGCCGACGAGGTACTTGCTGTTGTACGTTGCAAGCGCGTTGTCATCGATCTCACAACCATCTGGTTGATTTCTTCTGATCGTGCGGCGATCGTCATCCGTGTTTCGCGTGTCGTTCGTCGTTGATCGCCTGCCTCTCGAGGGTCTTGAGGATCTCGACCGTGCTGGAGACAGCGCCCTCAGCGGTACGCATCATGCTGTTGCCGTTCTGCGTGTTCTGGTTGTCCTGATCGAGCGAACGGATCTGGACGCGCATACGCTCAGAGATGGCATAGCCGTGAAGCCATCGCCGGCCGTGTTGATCTTCAGCGCCCGAGGAGACCTTCTGAAAGGCTCTTCGTGAGTGCCGACTGGTTCTTGTTCGAGGATGTTGAGCGTGTTGACCGCCGACATGTTGTTCTTGACTACCATTGCCATGTGTAAATTCCTCCTGGTGTCTTTCCGGATCTTCCGGAATGTTGAATGCATGTGCGGACATCCGTGCCCTGTTGTATATGATAGTGCGTGACGCGTCTATCCTGGATGGCTGCTATTAGCTATCCCCGGCGACCCGCCCCGGCTTGCTTTATTATCGCTTTACTAAAGTTATATCGTCGCGAAGGCGATATACTTAAGTACCTGACCGCAAAACATTTTACTCATCTGTTTGTCAAGGGCAGCGCCCTGTTAATTTTAAAAATTATTAATATCGTCGGTTGAGATGCTCCGCCAAGGGGGTTCGCCCCCTGTGAGGTCGCAGCTGTGCATCGGCGAGTAGTTCTGACGGCGCGAGCGGTTCAGCCACGCACGCGCCTTGTACTCGATCTGCATCTCGAGTGGTGATCTTGCGTCGAATGCCGGGCCACTCTGTACCCGTTCGATAGGATCCGACGGTAGTCCCTCAGCAGATCAACGATCTGCTCGCGCCGCCTGACAAGCTCAATGAAGGTGTCAATCTCATTTTCATCGATAAATTTGAGCAGTCGTGCGTGAGGACACGGTACTCCCAGAGCACATGCGCAGCCCTGTAAGACTCATCCGGCATAGACGCTGCTCCCTTCCACACCCTGCGCACCTTTTCTCCTCACGCGCCTTCTTCATGGCTCAGGCTCACGCGCGCGTCGCAGCTCGCCCGCGATGTCCGTCGCCTCCTGGATGATCGCAGGATCGCTCTTCATATTTCCTCGACGAGGCGATCGTAGGCATAGTTGCAGAGCGGCATCAGCTGATGGAGATCTCATAGTCCATATTGAGCGTGATGCGAAACTCCGAGATGATATTCTGTGCCTTTTGAAGAGAGATGTTCGACGCCTGTAGTTCTTTCTCCGAAAGCGCTTCAACTCTCCTTGATGAACTTGAGGCATCCGTTGTAGAGCATAAGGCGCGCGCCTCGAGTCGCCGTCATCACCTGCTGCCTCTTATATGCCCGCAAAGACTCATTCACCATGTAGGAATATCCCCTTATGTCATTGCCCGTTGAAGAAGTTGAACTGTGTCGAGAGACGGAGATTGTCTCCATCGCATTGTACTTCTGATAGAGCTTGCTTTCAGTTGACGACATGAGCTCTTGAAATCGCTCATCTGCTTCCTCTGTAGTTCTGGATCAGCTTGTCCCAGTTCGTTGAGATCTGTCTTGTCCGGCTCGCTACGCCGGAATGCGTTCAAGCTCGTTTGAGGCGGCTGCCCAACTTGTTGAAAATGCGGACGCGACACCGTTGTTGCCGTAGTCGTCGTTCTCATCGTCGTAGAAATGAGACGGTTCACGGCATCCGGCTCTGGTGCACTCGCATTCTTGAGTTTCGTCTCATCGATCCGCAGGTGTCCCGTCTGGTTCTTCGCCGTGATACCGATGGACGAGAGGGTACTGTAGCGGCCGGGGACCGACTGCACACGGTTGATCACCGCATCGCGCAGATCACTGATGATGGAGCGCACATAGTTGTCCTGATAGAGAAGTCCTTCCTTGCCTTCGCATTCCACTCTCAACCTGATCCTGTGTCATGCCTCTTCCTGCGACTTCGTGAGCACACCGTAGTCCTTGTGCCCCTTTGTCACTGTATAGCTTGTTGAGCTCATCACAGTGCAAGCATACTTGTCAACAAATTTTTGACATTTTCGACCAGCTTGTCCTGATCCTGCGCAACATTGACCGTAGCCGGCGTGCCTACCGGTGTCGGCTTGAACGTATAGGGTGACACCGTTCACCGTCAGGTTGTTCCTCCCTGGAGATTGGCGTAATTGCGTCCGTCAATCTTGACGTTTGCGTTGGTTCCCGCAGCCGCCATGGAGACGGTCGAGACCGCTCGTCGTAAGCGCTGCTGGGCGTACTGATGGTGCCGCTGCTGACAACGCCGAGGTTCATGTTGTTCAGGAGGGTCGTCGTATAGCCGCGGAGCTGGATGTCGTATCCACGGTGAGGTCAATCTTGTTGTTGGTGCCCGTCTTACTGTTGGCGAGGAAAACCCGTCGGATACAGAGTCATAGCTTGTACGGATGTTAAGCGCGGTCTTCTTTTCCGCTCGAGTCCGTGTAGCTGAGCATTGTTGATCGGTTTACGAGGTCGTTGAGCGTGAGGGTTTTTCGTAAAGATCTCCTCCGCGGTGAACGACACCTCTGCCGAGCCCGTACCGTTCGATACCTTGAACTTGAGTGCGTGTCCTCTGTCCAGCATCCTGCCGGGACGCACCGCCCGAAAAGGCGATGTCTCGGAGCTTGTGCTCCGGGCGTACCCGCACGTCCGATTTGGGCCTGTTGCCGTCATGAGGTAGGTATTCGTTGCAGCCTGCGTGACTCGACTGTGTGCCCCATAACGCCCGCGCTCGCATCTCGCCGTCGCCGTGACGGCATCGGCATTCGAGCTGGTCGTCGTCATCGGCTTCGTCGAAGAGCTCAGACGATAGTCCGACATGCGCTCTTGAACGTATTGACTTTCGTCATAGACGTTCGTATACGCTTCCTTTGCGCCACTCTGTCTCAACTTCCTTCTTATAGATACGATCGTATCTGATGGGAGATCATCCCAACCTTGACCAGTGACTCAACGTCGCTCCCGGAGCCGGAAAGCCTGTAGATTCCTTTTGCTCCTGCCATATTATCTCTCCTTCTATCCCCTATGCCGTCTATCCAGGAAGGCGCCGATCCAATCGTGCACCTTTGATCATGTGCTTTCACCATCGCCTCAGGCGGAACCTCGCGCAAGACTTTGCCTGTCTTCTTGTCGAGCATCTGCACGGACATAACGTCAATCTCCTTGTAGATACTGAAACCGCAGATCGACATTGATGTTGCGCATGATCTCATTGAGCTGCTGTGTGATAAACGAGGTCTGTCCTCCGAAAGCGGTACGTGCTGTCCCTTCTGCTCCGCAGCAGCTTCTGCCTGCTCGGTCGCAGTCTCCGCGCCTGCGCGGTGCCCGTACCGGCCTCGCACGTCCGCCCTTGGGGATATCATCCCCATACCACGACTGACGGCAACCGCCGCCAGCATAACATCCTGAACATTTGTTACAGTCATAAGGCACCCTCCGTGTGTCATTGAAGCGCCTTCGCGCCCCATTCTGTTCTTCCTGATACTTCCTTCTCTCAGTTTTTGGGCAAGGCACTGAGATCAAAATTTCCGCGGGCGCCGCCGCAGCTCTTTTGGTTCTCCTCCTGAATTGCCCGATAGATCTCGCACCGCGATAGATCTCGATCGCGGCGGCGCATCGATCGCAATGCGTACGCATGCCGCCCTGGACCTCCACGATGTTGACGACGACATTGTCGCCGATCATGATCCGCCGCCTTGGTTTGCGTGGTGAGTACGAGCATTACCTGTCCTCCTTCTCGGCGGGGAACAGGCGATGTTTTCGCTGTATATGCGCTCCGATCAAGTACGATCTGCTTTTGCTTGTGCCGGGTTGTCGCATTGATGACAATCGGCGCCATGAGGTTCGCCGTCGATCGTGAATCTCCCTTGCCAGAGAGCGTGAGAATCGCATAGATCAGCACCTCCTCCGGCGAGGTTAGACCGGAGTTCCGCTTCCACTCTCGTCATCGATGGTGAACTCAGTCGGAGAAGAATGGGCGGCATGGTCATCAAAAGGCGAGCTCCGGTGTCTTAAACCGACTGCAGAAAAGACGTACGGACTGTCCTCCCATACGGATAATAGAATTCCTGCCTCCTCGAAGGCGGGAATTCGCCAAAATGAATGATGGATCCTCTGCCGCCTCTAACTCACCGAAGCGGCTTTGGTCATAACCCTTCTTCATCGGCTCCCTGTTATGCACGTACATCGTATTTCGCTGACCCAGCGCTCGATATTGCCCTTCTGCCGCAGGTAGTCTCAACGCCCCGCGATTGTAGCAGATGCGGTCGGCCTCCGTATGCCAGTGTGTCGTGCCCAACTGTCGGCTCCGACCGCGCGGCCACTTCAAAGTGAATCTCGGATCGGGAATCGCGGCGGCAACCAGCCGTCGCTGCTGTGTCACGCGGTTTTCCATGTCGCGCTTGGCAAACCTATGGCGCCGACCTGACGTCCCGGCTTCGACTGTCTCGGCGAGTGCTCACGCCATCTGCGTGTTTCTGAGGTCCCCTTACGCACCCGCTCATGCCGTGTTCGAGATTCGCGGGCAAAGTCCGTGTGGTTCGTATATAGCCATAGCTGCCGGCTCGATAGCTGTCGATCGAGAGCTTTTGGCTGCGCCACGCCGCGGTTCGAGTGCCCGCGTCTCCTGTTCTGTAGCGCGGCCCGATGGATCCTGATTCCAGCGAATTGACTGGTATGCACGCATGCCGATGATCGGCAGCGTGGATCGTATGTTGAGATAGCGACAGGCAAAAGGGCATCCTTTCCCGCTTTATGAACTGGCGTTAGGCATGGCATACCGCAGATAATCCATAAAGGAGAGCGGCAGGATGCGCGATCCCATCGCGAGCGACATGCTCATGATGGTCTGCGCAGCATCATCTTCGTCGCAGCTCCGCCACGTCTGTGCCGCCGTTGCCAGATATCGCGCGTGATGTTCTCCTTGTGGTCTGTGAGGATACTCTTCATATCCGTAGAGGCCACTGCGCGAGCCTGTCTCGGTATGCGCCTGCAGCGTTACCTGATTGGCAACATCAGCAAGCGTAACGCCGTCCGAACTCAGCCAGTGTGCATCGCACGCCTTCGTCTTGGCATAGACCGTCAGCATATTGTTGATCATCGCTGTTCTGAGGGGTCGTCAGGAACACGGCCGGAGTTCTTGTCGCCGAAGAGATCGCGCCCGAAGATATCAACGCCCGTCTTGTTGATCAGTCCGCCGACGGCTCCGTCGAGCCGTTCTGCTTGACCATTATCGAGATGGCGCGTTTGTCCCCTGATAGGTAACGAGCTGCTTGGCGCACATAGGAAAATTTCAGCGTCACACCGGGCACCGTCACGCGGTATTGGACCAGTTTTCACCCTTGCCAGGTGCCGCGACAGACCGTTGATCAACCTCCCAGTTCTTGAAGTTGTCCTTGATGAAGCCCGAGCCCCTTTCGTCACGCCCGCGACGTTCCCACGAAGGTTGTCTCACCGGCAGTGATCGCATCCGCCCCGGTCTTGTATCCCCTATGGCATCAGGATCCTTGTAGCCATCCCGCACGAATCCTTCGTGTAGACGCTCTGCCCGTCAGGGTATTCATATAGTAGGTCTTGCTGTCGCTGCCCTCAAGTGAGAGCATCTGATGCAAAAGTCTGCGCTGTCGTTGTCACTTGCCGATGTAAAGAACGCCGTCTGACGGTCATCGAGCGTCTTCGTCACACCGCGCTCTTCAGATCCGCTTCACTCGACATGAGTGAAGGGCTGCTTGAGATCCGCCTGCCCCGAAAAAGATGTAGCGATCCTCGAGCTGGGTGTTGCCGAGCGAGACAACTGCTCAACGTTCGCCTTCATCTCGCGTGCAATGGCCGGCCAGTCACTGCCTTTCTCATCCTTGTCGTCGTTCGCACCCTGAATGGTCTCGCCTTGAAGGTCTTCTGATGTCCTCCCATTGCGGAGAGCGAGGTCTGCGTCGAATTCATCCACGAGGCCCGGCCTGAACACCGGCCTGATAGCGGTCATTCTCCCCTCGAGACATCGCAGCGCAGGAAGCGCGAATAGTCCACGGAGTTGTCCGAGGGGCGTGCAGTTTGCGCCGTCGCCCTGCTCCATGAGCTTCGACTGTGTAGTCAAGCGCATTCAGATCGTTCTGATAGCGCCGCACCACGAGTTGGTTACAATGCAGTACCATAATCTCACCTCTACCTTCCGACGACGCCCCGTGCTAGCTGATCAGGCGATCCAGCATCTCATCCATCGACGTGAGTAGGCGTGAGCACGCGCCGTAAATCGTCTGAATCTTGGAGCATATTCGCCGTTCCTCATTCCCAGTCAACCCCGGATGTGGACTGCCGCCACTGTTCGATCTGCGTCATGAGATCGTCCTGCCGCTTTGAGCACCTTGTCGAGGTTCTCGCGTCCGCGCCGAGCTTGCTCATCATGCTGTTGTACTGATTGATCGAGACATCGCTGACCGCGCGCGCAGTGCCGCGTGGGTTCATCGTCCCTGCCTGGTCGATGCTGAAGAGCTTGCTCAGCTCGACCGCGATGGTGCTGTCGGCAGTGCCGTTGACCCAGCTGTCATTGTGGTAAAAGGTCGAGGAGGTGTTGGCTCAGGTCGGTAGTACCTTCGTTCCGCCCGCATTTGTGATCTGACGCGCGGCGACAAGATTCTGCCCACCCGGTGCCGTCAGCCTCGTCCGCGATCTTGAGCTCATTGACGATCTGCATGGACTGGAGCCCGTCCGGCGCACCGATCACGTTGGTCGACACCGTCGTCTGCGGGCGGGCCTGCCGTATGCGCGTACGCGTGAGGCTTGCCCCCGCCGCCTGCATATAGCGTTCTGTCCGTCAGCGGATCCACATGCCACGTGTACTGCATCTGATCGTAGGTGGTTCCATTCAGATTTGAACTTATTCTTTCCGAAGAAATTCAGCCATGTTAGGAGTCCGCATCAATGCCCCGCGCCCTGCTGGCTATGCACGTCATTGAAGGTGGTGAGGCGGTCGCAGAGATGTCCGCAAGTTGGCTCGGATATGCCCTTGTCCGTGGCTAATCGTATCCTGCAGTGCCTTCAAAATGCCGCTCTGACATAGCCGACGCCGCCCGGCTCCCTCGATGCGGCAGGGTGTAGTCCAGCATCCCGTACTGCTTTGTTGTTGATCGGCGGGCTCATCGAGCGTCGAGAGCTTATGCTGCACGAGCGCGACATGCCGTGCGCGACGACCGTGGCGTCTGTTCGCCTCCTCATAGACATTGACATTCGTGGATCTCGGAGAGCTTTATCCGGACGAGGGAGATCGCGTGCTGGTCACGCAGGCGTCGTCGGCCCTTGCCGCCGTTTGTCCCGGCAAACATGATATCTCTTGTTCAGACGCGCGATCTCCTTCGTGATGCTGTTGACCTTGCCGCCGACCTGAATGCGCATCTCATCACATACTGCGACGCAATCTCGAACCTGCAGCCGCTTCTGGCACTCGTTTTAATGCGGTCGATCAGATTGTTGCCCTTCGTGATGACTGATGTGCGCGAGGCCGAGCCACTCGCATAGTTGGGAGAGGTGGACCCACGAGGAGTAGAACCGTCGTGATCGCGTCTCAGGATGCCCGTCTTCTTCGAGTCGTTGAAGACCGTCTCCACTCTTTGTCAGTAAATCGTCTTGTACGTCTGGTAAGGTTCTGCGCCGAGTTCTCCGACCAGTACTGCTTGTCTGCAGTAGACGTTGCGCGCACGGCTGAGCGCTGGTTTCGACATCCACGCCGCCGCCGACGTAGACCCCGCTGCAGCAAGGAGGGCCGCTCTGATACTCGTCGTCGTGGAGCCGATTGCGCTGACGCGAGTACCCTTCCGCCGAGGCATTCGTGATGTTGTGTCCAGTATCGACAGAGAGCTGATTGTTCGGGATGCTGCACCATCGTATTAAGTCCGGCAAATGCTGGACCGCATAGATCCTCGCGCTTTCCCTATACTCACATCTAAATTATACATCCGCATCAACATTGCAACGGCACGCTGGATGCCGGCCGCAGGTCCTGCCACAGGCTGCGACCCGCCGTAGGTACTTCGAATCGGCAACCGTGCCAGAGATAACGCTGAGCTCGTAGTTCACAAAATCCGCACTCTTCTGCAGAAGGAGCCGACAGGCGTGGCAAAGCCCCCGCAGTTCCGCACGGCGTGCGGCAGATGCAGCACGCAGAACGCGCTCGAGCGGCGAGCCGTTCCCGCAAGTTCGGTTCACGAGAAACAAGATCGGAAAGGCTCGCCCGACGTTCATCAAAAGTCTGACTGTCGCCGCGCGAGAGTCTCGCACTCACCAGGCTGCGTTCGTTGCCGCCGCTGTCGGCTCCGCGATGCCGCCGCCCGACGCACTCTGCGAGAGGGCCTCCCCGCACTGCGGCAAAACGAAGCATCGCCGCTTCGCAGGCGCGCCGAGCTGCAGCCTCAGGGAGGCACGAGTGCACTCACGCGTCTCATTTGTCATCGCTGCTCACGCCTTATAGTCCGGGATTTTCCTTCAGATGCTGCACCTTGCTCGCCGCCGCCGCCTCCCGTAGACAGGATCGACGATCAGCGCCGCGCGATCCTGCTGAGCTGTCGATTGACGGCAATCAACGCCCCTCGATCAGGAGGAGTTCGCGTCGAGTTCCTTCGTCTCCTTAACAATGCGGCTCAGCTTGCGGCTTGCCGCGAGCACGGAGCGATGGACGCGTCCGTCAGCGCAAGGAGTGCGAGTTCCTCCATATTCGTCTCAGCGCTGACGCCGGGTGCATCTTTTGCAATCTGCGATTGGGTCAGCGCTGCTTTTCGTTCCTGCACCGCGCGTGCGAGAAGTCCTCCTCAGCCGTCAGCTTTTCAGCGCCGCCATGTCGAGTGCAGCAAGCACACCGCGCTTCTTTTCCTGAAGCATGCGGATCTTCTCTATCACTGGCGATGCGTAGTTCCTCCAGCGTCGCCGTGAACGTCTTCCACATGGACTGCTCCGCATCAGTAGCGCATCGCAAGCATCTTTGCCGCAATGTCCGAAGCCGCAGGTGCATAGCTGCCGCTTTGCCGCATGCGCGAGCGCATCCACGCGCTCAGGGCGCACGTCGTCCATACCCCGACAGTTTTTGCAGGATATCGCCAAAGCTCTGTACCTCACCGTGAGAGCTCGGGCGCATCCGGACGCTGACGGCACGCGCCGCATCGCACCAGCGCGTCCCCTGCCGCACTTCCTGCATAGAGACGGCTGACCGCCGAAACTGCATGATTGCTGATCAACATATCCTTCACCACCTATGTATCAGGAATCACCGATAACGCAGTCCATCATCTTGGGTCTGCGTGGATCAATGATTCATTTTCTTCCGAAAAATTCTCGAGTCCTTTCACATTCCTTATCGAGAAAAAGACGTGTACTAAGAACAAATTCCCAAGTCACGTCTTCCTTTACTTATCGCTATGTCGCATATATCCATGCCGTCCGCTCGCCGCCGTCCGACGTCGTGCATGCCGGAGGCGGACTGTTTTCGCGACGGCCGCCGTCGGCTCCTCACGCATCTCCTTCTGACACTGCAGTACTGTCCCTTCTGGATAGGGCGAACCGCACTTCTCGCACGGATAGAAAAGCTCGACCCCCGACGAGGAGACGCCCTCGCGGATCATGCGCCGAACAACGGTTCCTGTACCCCGTCGCCTCGACGATCTCTGGGATCCGGCTTCGGATGATCGCGTACGAATTCGACGATCTCCTTTCTCCCCACCGCTCTTCCTTCTCGCGACGGTCCACGCAGATACGAGAATTGTTGATCGAAACAAAATACCTTCCCGCAGCTTGAGCAGTTCTTCATCTTTCCCGCATTGACAAACTCTCCTCCCCAAATAGCGGATCTGCATTACGCTGATCCAAACTATTCTCACTTATGTTCGTATTTTACAACAGGACACACGAAAAGTGCAAGACTTCAGAGCGGGCGCTGTCTGTGCATCCGCTCAGGATCGCCGCGCGCTAGAAAGAGCCCGCCTCCGGCGTCAGAATACGGCAGCTGTTCACGACACCGAGCGTCGCCGTGGCGTGAATCGCCGCCGCCGCAAGCGGACTGATCGAACCGAGTGCACCGAGCAGCATCGCTCGCGGAGTTGATGAGCAGCGTCGCTTGAAAATTCTGGGCACGAGATGCATGACCGCTGACCGAGACGCAGTGCTCCACGAGGCGCGTCGGATTCTCCGGAGTGGATCGTCACCGCCGAGGACTCCGCCGCGATGTCCGTCTGCCGTCCGCCGAGCGAGACGTTCGTTGCGAATGCGAGTGCAGGGCATCGTTGATACCGTCGCCTGACCATCATAACGGTCCCGCGCTGACGCGAGCTGGTTCACATAGCGATTTGTCCTCGGGCAGGATCTCCGCATGATAGAGTCTACATCCATCTTCGTGCACGTCCGCGGCGACCGCCTTTCGCGTCGCCCGTCAGCACGACGATCCGTCTGCACCGCGCTGGCGTAGCTGGTTCAGCGTCTTTTTCATCTTTTGGACGGATCGGATCATCGATGCCAATGAGACCGATGAGCTTCGCATCGCGCGCCACGTAGAGGAGATTCTTGCCCGTCACCGACGCGATGAGATTCCCTCCTCATCCGCAATGCCGTTCTCCTGCAGAAAGCGGCGGTTTCGACGCGGATCACGCCGCCCGAAAAACCTCGAAACTCGGCACCTCGGCCAGCATGCCGCGCGCCACAATCGTCCGGAGGAACGATGCTTGCGGTGCTTTCCACGCCTGCTCCTCCACATATTTCTTGAATCTGTTACAGCGAGGCGGATGAACGGAGTGTTCCTCCGCAGATGCCGCAAGCAGGATGACCTCCTTCTCCGTTACGCCTCGCGGTGCGGACGAACGTGATCTCCGGCACACCGACCGTCAGTGTCCCGTCTTGTCGGCACAACCGTATCCGTAGCGCAAGCGCCTCGATGTAGTTGCCGCCCTGACGAGAATGCCGCGCTTCGCCGCCGCCGCAATCGATGCCGACATCGCCGTCGCGGTGGGACAGCTTGAGCCCGCATGAGAAATCGATAAAGAGCAGATGGTACAGTCCCCAGTCAGCGTCGCCCTGTAGACGATCACTGCACCGAGAAAGACACGGGCACAAGATAGTTGGCCATCTGGTCGGCGAAGTTCTGCACGGGCGCACGGCGCGTCTGTGCCTCCTCGACGGGTGGACACATGGGCAAAGCGACGTATCGCCGCCTACCTTTTCCACCGCAACGACGAGTTCTCCTGCCTCGACAACGCTGCCCGCGTAAACCGGTGTCCCCTCGTGCTTCATGCGGGCGCGGATTCACCCGTGATGGAGGCCTGTGTCATCCGCCGCGTCACCGCGCAGGACACGCCCGTCAACCACAATCTTTCACCCGCGTGCACCGCGATGATGTCTCCAGGGCACCTCCTCGGTCGGGCACCTTGCGTTCAACCTCGCCGTCCGCCGTCTCTTCGACGAGCCAGACATCGCGCTGTCCGAGCGAGAGCAGTCCTGAGATGTGCGTGCGTGCCTTCTCGCCGCATAGCTCGTCAGCATCTCCGCACCGTTGCTGAGGGCAAGGGAGCATGAGGCTCGACTCGGGCTTGCCTGCAGTACCGGGAGGCGACGACCGCCGTCGTCGTCAGCGTATCCCGCATTCGGCTGGCGATCCCCATCAGCCCTCCGATTCGTCTTGATGAAGTTGCGCGAGAAATGCCGAGCACGAGCAGAGGCGCAGCACCGTCATCGACGCAAAAGGCTCAGCACCGCGCTCAGCAGCTCCATCGCCGCAAAGCTCGCCAGCGAGATCAGTGCATCACGCCGAAAACGCTGCAAGCTGCCCGTCGGTGTCACGGCCTTCGCCGCGGCCTCACGCACGCGCGCCCTGCCGCTGCCAGCATACGGACGGCAGGGATCGTTCCCCTCATGCAGACATCGACACAGTTTTCGCGGTACGGATGCCGCCGTTACCGCAGGGAAGCGGCGCATCCGTGCTGCCAGGGCCTGCAGCGCATCTCGCGGATCTCTCCGCGTAGCCGGAATGCGCGTATGTATGAGCTTCATACCTTCCATCCTCTCATCAGCGTCAGTGCTCACCAGAGCATCTGGCAGAACCCGACGGTGATTGTTCGAGAGCTCAGCTGCCGAATGCCGCGCAGAACGAAGATGCCCGCGACCACCGAGCTCAGATCGAGTGCTCCGCCCGTGTTTCGCTGAATCCACCCGCTGAACTCATGCACCGAGCGGACGCAGACTCCCGTGCGAGCGTCGCGGGCAGCGGAGCGTGCGCCCTCTCCGCAAAAATCGCTTCAAGTCCTCCTCTGCAAGGATGAGATATGCGCCTCATCCTCCGGCGCAAGACGAACAGAATGCTCCCCGCGAGCGCGTTGGCACGCACCGCTGTCGACAAACGGCAGACGCGCCAACCGCGCTCAAGCGACCTTTGCAACCTGCCGTCAGATAGGGTGTCCGATAGCGCCGCTGCCCGCATGATGCGTGCACACAGACAAAGGGCGGCTCATGCGGTCTCCTCATCCGCGCCTGTGCAACCGCTTGCCTGGTTCCACCCGTCTGACCACCGCAAAAAGCCCGGCAAGTGCCCGGCACCGCCAAGGCAAGACCGCTCGGATCGGACGAGAACATATTCCCCTGCATGAAACGTCCGCGCCCACCGCTCATCCCATGCGCGAAGGATGCGCTCCCACTGCTGCCAAGCGTCTGGCGCAGCATATTCGCAAGCGACGCGCCGAGCATCAGCTCGCGAAACATAGTCTCTGATGCCTTCTCTCCGTGCATGGGTACGCATATAGTCCTCGACGCGGCGCAGCTCTCGGGTTTGCACGCAGACGCTCCGGCTCGTACGTGATGAGGATTGAGCCCGTCTCAATGTCTCGTATCCACGAACTCGATCTCCGCCAGCCTTCGAGATGAGCCTGCACTGCGCCCTCAAAGCGCCGCGTTGTTGCTCGGCTGCTTGCTGTAGAGGCGTACACGCCCCGGCATATAGGAAGCAATGTCCGTTGTGCGGACGAAGACATCCACCGCCGACTGCGGGAATCAGCGTTCTTGATCGCATCGAAAATATTCACGAAAACCCATTTCCTCTCTCTTCCATATTACATTATTCGCGGCATTTGTACCACCGTGTCATTTTTGAAAAAGGGCTGCGCGCACGTTGCGCAGCAACTAGCCCTATTGAGATGCTTACTTCTACCACCGCAGCCTGCGCGGCGATCGAGATCCTCAAGCTCTTCCTTCTGACTGCTGGAGCTCTGCCAGCGAGGGTCTGCCTGTCCGGCCTCAAGAGCTGCAAAGCTGTCTGCGTGCGCTCCGCATGAAGCGATAGCCAAAGATACCTGCCACCGCGCCAGCTGCAAGGCCAATCCGAAATCTGTCTTCGAGAACACTGATAATTCCTCCTCTGTTCTATTGCCCAATCAGGGCATTTTTCCTTCTTGGCGCTTTGCCTCATACCGAGTGAACGTCTCCTCATCCCCCAAAGATAACCTTGCGATTCCCCAGGCGAATTCGTTCGACGATGACAATTCCTGCGCCGCGAGGACAGCAGCAACCCTGTCGTCCTCTCTGGAACCATCTTGTTGTTCTCAGTGTATGTGGAGAATGAACGATAGTCAATGGTCCCGTGATAATCAGGAATAACTGATTGACTTCCATACTCACATAAATATCATTATCATTTGTATATGATAATTTAAAATGGTCTCAATATTCCATGAAAGGACTTCTCATGAAAAATCCATCCACAGCGCTTCTCGCTTTCTTTGCCCGTATGTCTCACTCTCCGCAGTGCTCCTCTATGCACTCACTCATCTGCCGGGCGGAGGGACGGCGATCCGCCAACAGTAGCAGGCAGAAATTCTCACACGTCACAAGGCGAAAACGACATCACAGCATTTGCACCGGGCGGCGCACGGTACGAGGTGCTGGATTCGCATCGACTCCCGGTCGTGACGAGGGCACAGAGACAACAATCACACACCGTGCAGCTGAACATCCGCCTCTTTCGACCATCCACCCCTGCGGAGCATGAACATCATCGTGCCGTGCCGAGAACGCGAGCTACGCCATCGCGTCGACTGCGCCGTCTGCCCGCCATGCTCTTCCTGCTGCTCGGATTTGCCGCGCTCCTCATCCTCTTCGGCGGCATGACCGGCGCAAAGGCACTCCTCGTTCTCCTCTTCGCCGTCACTGCTCATTTGCGAGAGGCTCGTTGCATTCGTCCTCTTCGCACCGTCACACATCCTCCTCTGGACCATCCCTCATCGGTGCTGTGTCGGGCTACTCACGCAACTCTGTCGTCAACAGACGCAATGCAAAATCCGCAGGTGCAATCATCGGCACCACTCGCGGCATCCCTACCTGCAGGCAGGCCTCCTCGCAGTCCTCGCAATCGCTCTCACCTGTCTCACGGGAGTCTCCGAGGACAGGCGTGCTGCTCAAAGCACTCTTACCCAAAGGATGTGGGACTTTCGCGGACTGCTCTTCGCGGGCATTGTGCTCGGTGCACCTTCGGCGCGTCATGGATGTTAAGCCGTCTCCGTCGCCTTCTCGCACAATACATGAGATGAGGCTGCCTGCGCCCAGGACGGAAATTCCATGCCTCTACTGTCACCTGGCCCGCCTCAACGTCGGACGCGATGTCCCGCCAGGCACTGCCGTGAAGAACACCTCGTCGCTCACCATCGGCGGCGCACTCCACCACTCATCCTTCCCTCATCTCTGCTGCAGCCTCGATATCTTCGCTTGTGCACGCGTCATAAACCTCCGCCCTTGATTGCAGTAACCGAAATCGTACGCCCCCTGGATCGGCGCATCGGCCTCCTCTGCGCCATCCCCATCACCGCCCTACGCCACGCTTTCCTCATCACCCACGTCCGTCCGCGGCGCAAAAGAAAAAGCGGAGCCCCGACCTCCGCCGCATCAATAATTCTAGTGTATCACATCCTTTTGAATTCCGAGGGAAGAACTGTCCGGAACAGCAGAGCCAGTCACCCTAAATCTTGATCGCGCCCTCTCCTCATCGCGGCAAATCACCGGTGCGAACTGCTCTGGCGAGAGAAAGATCTGCCTCAAATATTATGTTCTTGATTTTATGTCGATTCGTACTGATGTGCATTTCGAGGCGCTTGCTGCAGCTTGATGATAGGAAATGACCGACATGAGAACTTCACACTCTCCTTCGGCTGCATCACACGTCCCGCGCGCCATACTGCATCCCTTATGGTCCAGCTCATAGGCGCTGTGGATTGCGTACGCGGGCAGTGATGAGAAACACCTCCGCAAGCGAGAATGCCGTGAAGCTGTTCTATTTCAGCGATGACATCTCTTGGTCGGAGGCTCATCCAGACAACAGCCTGCCGGAGATGATATCTTAGCGCACACACACCACTGCGCAGCAAGCGCCCCAATCTTCGTGCCATTGATCGTTTCATCGAAGAATATAGTCCGTGTCCGGCGAGATAATTTTTGTCAAAGACCGCCCGCTGTCGTCATACGGCGTAAATCACGTCGCGCCGATAGGTGTGGAGCAGCTCGCGCAGGCGAGATCCCCAAAACGCGGCTCCAGCACAAGTGCGCGTTCATGTTCACCGAACGAGTATGCCACGCTACACATACATGCCGCACCGACAAAACCGCATCTCGGCAGAGGTCCCACTGCACGCGATTTCATCATAGTAGACACGGCGCATCGCGTCGAGCGCATTCCTTTCGCACTACGTCGCTTGCCCGAGGGTCACACCGCTGAAGTGGTGCATAAAAAGTGTCTTTGAGGAGGAGCTGCCGCCATCTCTGTTCGACGCAAGAGTGTTGATAAATCATCATCCGCGAATTCTGCGCGTGTACGAGATAGGATCAACCAAGCCCATTTTGTAGATATCCGTGCGTGTAGCAGCAAGGAAAAGGCATCAAAACACTTCGCTCTTTCCCAGAGGATCCAGCGTTAAGATGGTTGTGTTCCGCTGCGAGTGCTGCATCTTCTCTCCATTCCCTCAAACGTGTTGTGGGGAACAGGAATCCCTGGAGTTCTGATATGCTTTCACTCGTGACAGGCCAGGGACACCAGCATGAGGCAATGCACTCCATCCTGATTCCCATCGCTACGCAAGGAAGTGCTCCAGCCAACGCGGTGTGGCAACGACATCAGTGGAGTATCCAACGTAGTACTCCTCCGCGATGTGCACTGCGCCGCATTGGACGAGAATATTGTAGGCTTTCAAATTGATCTTTACTTTTGTATGCGGCAGGCTCTCAAAATATCAGTGTGCCGTCATCCGAGACCGTTGTTGATCGTAATGAGTTCCACCCGCCCGCTCGAAAAATCTGTATGGGCAGATACTCTCGACCGCAGCGCTTTGTGTACTCAGCTATTATAAGCACACAGTACGATCGTCACATCGATGGGATATTCCGTGCGCGGTGCATGATGCGGGTCGCGCATCGCCCTGCATCAATCCTGCTTGATGTTGCGCCCAGTCCTTCGTCCGAAAGAACCTCCGCCGCAGATGCCACAGACGCGCATTCGAGGATGAACGGACGGATCTCACAGAAAACACAGCGTGCAAACAGGGATGGATGACGCTGCAGGTCCTCTATCGATGCCAGAATATTACGTGCGTACAGATATACTTTTTGCAGGAGGCCGTCCGTCCCCCGCGTTTCCGCCTCGATCGCCGCCGCGATCCTGCGCAGATTATCCATCAACTCAGCAACGGTGGATTGTCTGTCCCATCCTCAATCATGGCTGCAATATAGTCCACCGCCTCCACGGATACCTCCAGCAGAGACCGCATCTGTTCCTTGTCCATCTCTTCTCCTCTCGTCCAACAGCAGCTTACTGTACGCGCACCGCATCCTTTACTGTTTGCGCCATATAGTCGATCTTCTCATCCGATCAGCCCGGGGTAGACCAAGCCAGAACATATCGTTCGTAATGCGGTCGGTCTGTGTCAGTTCTCCTGCGATACGGTAGCCCTTTCCCGCAGCACGCATCGCATCAAAGCAGGGATGCTTCGTCAGATTCCCCGCGAAGAGCATCCGCGTCTGGATGCCATGCTCCTCGATATAGCGCACGATCTTTGCGCCGTCACCCCTTCACGGCAGGTCAGCAGGAAACCCGAACCAGCTCGGATTTGCGTGCTCCGTTGCGGTCGGCAGGATAAAGAATTCCTCCATATCCGAAAAGTGCCTCTCTGAGGTGTGTGAAATTACGCCTCCGTCGCTCGACAAAGGACGGCAGCTTTCTTCAGCTGTGCGACACCAGCAGCAGCCTGCAGATCCGTCACTTTCAGGTTATAGCCGAAATGCGAATGAGACGTATTTGTGATCGTAGCCGCGCGGCAGTTCCCCATCCTGCCGATCAAAGCGGTGTCCGCAGAGATTATCCTGTCCTGATGCACAGATGCAGTCACGCCCCCAGTCACGCATGGAGCGCACAATGCGGTGCAGCAAGGCATTGTCCGTATAGACCGCGCCGCCCTCGCCCATCGTCATGTGATGCGGCGGGTAGAAGCTCGACGTACCGATGTCGCCGATCGTCCCCGTATAGTGCTCCGTCCCATCCAGCGGCTACTGCGATCCGAGTGCGTCGCAGTTGTCCTCGACAAGCCTAGCAGATGATGCTTTTCACAAAAAGGTTTTGACCGCCGCGAGATCGAACGGATTGCCGAGCGTATGCGCGATCATCACTCGCTCTTCGTCCGCGCGGAGAGAACCCCTCGAGAAGACTTACATCCACATTGTACGTCGGCAGACTCACATCCACGAAGACGGGCACCGCACCGTACTGAATGATCGGTGCGACCGTCGTCGGAAACCCCGCCGCAACCGTGATAACCTCATCGCCGCGCTGCACAGCACGCTCCCCGAGGAGCGGGGATGTGAGTGCCATAAAGGCAAGGAGATTCGCCGACAGAGCCGGAGTTGACGAGCGAGCAGTGCTTCACGCCCAAGAATGCCGCAAGACCACGTTCAAACTCCTCCGTATAGTGCCCGCTGTCAGCCAGAACTCAAGCGCACTCTCTACAAGGTTCTCCATCTCCTCGTGATCGTAGACACGTGCCGCATACGGCAGACGATCCCCTCGGCGCAAACCCATCCTTCGGCGCATGATATTTTTCTCGCATATTCCCGTACCAGCGCGAAAGAATCTTTCCGCGCATCTCCTGTTCACTCATTTATTTCTCTCCCTGCATTTACAGTAAATATCCCTGCACAGCCCTTCAATAAATCCAGTTGTGGCTGCCATCCCGTATCACGACGCAGTTTATCCACGGATGCCTGCAAGGAAAAATTGCCAGTCGCCCTCGCCATAGGAGACTGCCGCATTTGGGGCGATGGTGCGCTGTGCCTCCGCAACAAAGTCACGCAGGGGACGATAGTCCCCATGTGCAATATTGTAGATCTCGTCCGTACGCCCCCGTTCGACAAGTGCAAGAAGCGCATCCGCCGCGTCCGCTGCATAGAGTGCAGTCCCAGTTCTGTGCCCCCCTGTGGAGGAAAGTGCGAAGGGCTTCCTTCCCTTAGGGACTCAGCCAGTGCGGGCAGCATACGCCCCTCCTGCTCGTACTTCCCATAGAGACTGAACACGCGCCCCCAGATCCATTCTATGCCGAGTTCTGCGGCACGTACACGAGAGAGTGCACAGGCAGCAAGCTTTTGCTGCGCCGTGAGGCATCGCCGGGATGCGGACACGTCTCCTCCGTGATAAGGGCAGTCTGCCGCCCGTACTCCGCCTGTGAGCCCGGCACAGATAAAGCGATGACAGCCAAGCCGTGCCGCAGCTTCGAGTGCGCCAATCGTATCTGCGATGTTCCCGTACTGTGCCGCAAAGTCATAGCGTCCGCCCCTGCCACGCAAGGTGGAAGAACACATCGCACGGCTCTCCGATCAGCTTGTCAAGATGTGCATATTCCGCAAGATCCGCGAAAACAAATGTGTGCATTGTTCTGAATCCACAATCCGTGCATTGTGCGGTGAGTTCGGACGCACAACGGCATAGATGTGGGCATTCCTCTTCCCGCATCAGCCGCTCTGTGAGATTGCAGCCGAGAAACCCCGCAGCACCTGTGACAATGTATTGTTTCAACACCACGGTTTTCGTCCTCAAAAAGCTACAGACTTTGGTAAACATAATATAGCGGACTAAAAACAGACATTTGTTTACCCTCCCATCTCAACCGGATAGGCATAGAGAACTGTTTTCTGCAAAAGAAGGTGCATGGTGACGGACAGCAAAACGATAATCCGTCAGCTCCTCACGCAAATAGGAGAAAATACGATACATGTCAGAACAGTTGTGGTAGATGCACCGCGATCTTGGGGCGATCACGTTTGATGACATTGATCCCCCTTGCACATGTCGAGTTCACGACCTTCAATATCTGCCTTCAAAAAGCCAGTAGTGCTCATCCTTGAAAAGATCGTCAACCTTATAAATGACGAGGGTTTCTCCCTCATCTGATGCCCCTTCCTCAGAGATGCGCGATCCCAGCTGTGCATTTGTTCCGCTGCCGGGAACAACATGACCTGGCAGCTTTCTTTTTCCAATCCCCCGCCTGAATGAGTCGGATACGCCCATCATCAAAGCCCATTCCTTCGCAGTCGCTCCACACGGGCGGAAAAGTGCCGCAAACGATGCAGCATTCGGCTCAATGGCACAGATGCGTGAAAACCCACCCTGCCGATGATACAGATATTGCTCGATTGTGTCTCCAACTGCCGGCACCGATATCGACAAACACCTCACGATATGCACATCCGTAAAACTCCGGCACAGCGAAATATTGTGCATGCTCCATATGCCGTAGGGCGGTTTCGAGATGTGCCAAAAATCCGATCCCGCATAGACGGCAAGCGAAAGTCTCATCAGAGCAGCTGCATTCTCGCGATTTCCTGCGCATGACGTGCGTAAACATACTCTGCCGCAGGAGGTACGGAATTCCTATACTGCAGAGCTGCGCCCCGATTTCCCTGCATGTCCGTCGATCATCCGTGCATAGAAGCACCGCCGCGTCCGCATAACCGGCGATCTTGCTCGCCGGGACAACCGGCTTGCCATAGTAGCCCGTCCCATATTTGGATGTGTTATTATCCACGTAGGCAATAGGATCAATGCCCTCAGCTTCAAAACATGGCAGATAAAGTTCTGTCGTTGAGCCCGTGCCGAACACAAGCCATTTCTTTTTTACTGCCGCGCCCTTCTGCACCCTGCTCAGCAGCGTTTCTCAGTCCCTCTTCCAGACGCTGCAGCTAATCGTTTCCCCATCATTACAGGGGCTCCTTCCATCTACATCAAAGAGGCTTTTCCGTCACGAACGAAATCTCCATACTGCCTTTCGTTCTGGATCGTACGTCTGCAAACATCGAGGCAATTTCCACATTCAGTTCGTCCCAGCGATTGTCCGGGTTGAGCGTTGGCAGGGACGGGTCGCATAGCTCTCGTTATAGGCATGGCGGAACCCATCGAATCCCGCAATTCGAGACGTTCTTACCCCAATGCTGTTGAGCAGCCGCAGAGCAGAAATCACGGCATTGTCGAAATGCGGCCAGCCGCGTTTGATGGCACGGTTGAAGTTCAGAACCAGTTCACTGTCTGCTTCCTCCGACTGAATGCTCGACAGCACAATTTTTCTTCGTCGCCGCAAATGTCGTTTCATGGGCATTTTTGCGTAGTCATAGCGTGCACTGTTGACAAAGAACAGATAATCGTAAAAGTATATCCGTCGCAAATCGCATTGATGCCAATCACGACGAGGCTTTTCCTTTTTGATGAACGCATGCACGCTCTGTGCCTTGTCGATAACGGATCGCCTCGGTGCCACCAGAAGCACCGTCCGCCCCTCAAACGCTCGGCGCAATGCACGAAACAGCATCCCTCATCATCAATGTGGCGGGACTGATTCTCAAGATAACGCTGTTCCAGCAGATCATAGTCGTACTTTTGCGCCTCTCTGCCTGCGACAGGGATGCGATGATGTTGCGCATATCGCGTGCATTCGCCCTGTGATTGCGCTGAAGGTAGGCAATATTGTTGACGTGACACTGGTAAAGCCCCGCGACAAAATACGGCGTGGAGTAGCCCCATGTATATGCCTGCTGAAACGGCTCCATGTAGGTATCAATCGCATCCAGTATGGCATCCAAATCATAGTTTCCGTGCTTCTTGCGGTTCAAATAACTCGCGACCAGCTCCGTCGTCGCATTCCCCGCTCCGCGTCCCCATGCCGCAGAGGCTCGCATCCACCATGACGGTGCGTCCGGATGTCTCAACAAATCGATAAAGCGAATAGGTCAGAGCAAAGGAGAGCTGCTGATTGTTGTGCGAATGGAAACCGAGCCCGACTGCCTTGTCAAGCTTTGCGTCCATTACACTGACGATGCGCTCAAGTCCTCCGCATACATCGCACCAAACGTGTCAACAACGGACAATGCGACGGGCGAGAATGCGTTGACCTCCGCCACGAGCTCCTCTAAATCCAGCATTGCCTGTGCGCCATCGTATTTGCCGCTTGCAGGAATACCTGATATCCCTTTCACGTATCTTTTTCGCGACAGCAATCCCTCCCTGTGTTTCCCATGTGGGAACACGACGCGGACGGCATTGATGGATGTTCCATCGCAGGGCGGGAGCTGCTCCGTATCGTAGCGATCCCAATCGATCATCGCGACATACGTCGCACGTGACGACCGCTCAACGAGATAGGGGACGGCATCCCCGGTACATGAAAAAGCTCATGACCTTCCTCATGCGGCTTGTCTTTCAACCAACCAATCTCGATGATATCGACACGTGCCTCCTGCAATTTCTTGATAATGCCCTGTGATTGCCGGCGTTCCAAAAATGTGACTCCGTAATGCATGACCATCGCGCAGTGTGCAGTCCAGCAGCACGATTTTCTCTTCCATTCTTTTACCTCCTTTGCTATCGCAGATAACAATATATGGATAAAGGGCACAGATCAAAACAGCGATGATGCGATTCGGGAGCCGCATTGTATCGCGAATCACAGAACGCAATCTCATCCTGCGCGTACTGCGAGGAGATAAGCACGGGAACATTGGGGTACTCCCGCAGGACCGCAGGGAGAGATCGTCCCTACATAGGCATGTTGTCCATGATAGTTGACGTTCGAGATCCACAACACCAAAAACGTTTTCCTCCGACAGAACTCCCATCTGGAAGAGAAGCGCTGTCTGCGTTGCTGCTCCCCATACAAAGGCTTTCTCTCCCCGAAGCTCTGATGCGACACGTCTGCGAACGTGCTCTACAAGCTCCGCACGCATCCAGATACTCCTGCATCGCCGCATCATCGCGTCTACGGGTCTCACCCACCGCCTCGGATTGTCGATGAGGCAGAACAGGATCCTGCCCCATGCTGCCATATTCCATGCAGATTTCCCGCCACGCCGCAGACAGCCTCCTCGTCGCGTGCCGCGAAACAGCTTCCATGCCAAAGGTCGAAAGCAACGCATCCAAACTGGCACGGCTGAAGAAATTGATATGTTCGGCACTGAACTCCTGATAGAGGTCTGCGTCCGTAGTGCTCCATATCAGGAAGAAAGAGATAGAAGCTTCCCTGCGCAGAAAGAAGCGACAGACATTCTTTTCACATTTTCCCGCAAATCCAGCAAATGCTCCAAGACGCCGCTCAAAAATAACAAGATCAAACGAATCCTCAAAGGGTTCGGGCAAGTTTCCTAGCCCCCTTGATATGCCTCGATTCCATAGTGACTCCTTGATGTGGGTACAATCCCGACAGCTCAAGACCGAACAAATGCGTATAGCCGCGCCAGCTGCAGCTCACCCAAGAGCCCGCCCGAAGCACAGCCGATATCAAGAATGCGTGCTTCCTTGCCGATGTGTTTCGCAATAAATGCCGCCTCACGCTCATAGACCTCGCTTCATTGGAGCCGAGAGTACAAGGACGCTCCCTCATAGCGCGACAGCATCGCGTAGTAATCCGCAAGCGGCATGGATTCCTCGATGTTGCCCGCGTAGAAGAGCCCACACGCGGGACACGCACGAGACATCGTAGGGCACGAAAAGGCATGATGGATGCAGCAGCAGAAAAATCACGCCGAAAGACGTGACGCGCCTTTTCTGTTGGCGTATCACAGCCGGGACACACCGTGCGCAAAATCTTCATTTCGTTTCACTCTTTCCTGTCGACCGCTCCTCGACGAGCGGAATAATCATATTTTCCGCGAGTTCCTCACGCGGGAGAAATGGTGCCATATCCTCCAGGGGGCGAAAAAGAGCGAGCCGTCCGCAAGTCGTTTCGTCGCAGACTTCGGCTCAAACAGCTGATCCGTGCTGACGATGACCTCGCAGAGCAGCGGTCCGTCGGTCGCAGAGAACTTTCTTGACATGATCCGCAAGCCCCTCGATTTGTCCCGATGCAATCGTATGGCAGCAAATGCAGGGCAAGCCTCTCAAAAATCAGGAAAACCAAGATCACCGCTCGCAGGACCAACCCCTGCAAATGAATGTCACAAACACATTGCTCTGCGTTTGCCGAATCTGATGATACCCTCATTATTGAGCACAAAGAGGACAATCGGTAAACGGTTCGTCGCGATTGTCTGGAGTTCCTGCACATTCATCATGATACTGCCGTCACCCTCGATACAAAACACCCGTTCTTTACCATTTGCAACACATGCACCAGTGAGGGCAGGGGTGCGTAGCCCATCGAGCCCATCGCACCATTCAGAAGGAGACGATCACCGTCCTTGATGTAGAATGCCTGACTTCCTGCAACAGTCGCTCGAGGCATTTGCGGCAATCGTCACAGCATTCTGTGGCAGATTTCTACTCATCGCATCCAGAAAAGCGTAGAGATTGACCTTCCCGGCTGCCTTCCTGTGGCGTTCCTGCACAACGGGATAGCGTGCCTTCCAAGCCTCACAACGTTCCACCCATTTCACATAGGATTTGGTTTTCCCCTCAGCCTCATGCAGAAGTGCCTCCATAAAGCTCTGCGCATCTGCACAGATCGGCAAATCAACATGCACAATCCACTTTTCCATCTCGAGCGGATCAATATCGACCATTGCCACATAGGCGGCACGTGCCCATGTCTTTGTGTCCCAGCCGACCTGATTGATGCTCAGGCTTGCACCGATGGAAAGCACCATATCGCTGTTCTGCACGGCAAAATTTCCCGCACGGTCGCCCATATTGCCGCCGCGCCCCACGTAGAGCGAATCGTCCGTTGCAATGAGATCGATGCTGCTCCCAACAGGGTGACAACAGGGAATACCAAGTACTTTGCGCAGCCGCCTGAAAATCTCCACACCACCCGAGAGGCGGATGCCGTTGCCCGCATAGAGAACGGGGCGCTCTGCCTCTCGCAGGTGCGCAAGAACCTCCTTCGCCGCCATATGCACATCCGTCCTGCCCTCGAGGTGCAGGCGTCACATAGCCCTCCAACTCTGTCTCCTCGACATACATTCCCTGCACTCCAACGGAATGTCGATCCAACACGGCTCGGACGCCCCTCCCGTGCGGGAAGAATGCCTTCTCGAGCTCGTAGCGGACTCGCTCCGGCTGACAGAGCATAACCGCATTCCTTCGTCATGTTGTTGCGAACGGCAGAAACAACGTCCGCTTCCTGCCCGCCGATCGTACGAATCTTCCCGCCGCACCCCTGCAATGCAGGGCGTGCTCTTCGCCTGTCCCGACAGGACAATCATCAGGATCGAATCCTGATATGCTCCCCACAACACCGCTGATTGCATTGGAGTGCTCCCGGTCCGCTCGTTACACAGAGCGCCGCCATCTCTCCATGAAGCCGCGTATAGCACTCTGCCGCCATCGCCGCCGCCTGTTCGTGATGTTGATAGATGGTCGAAAGGGCCTCGCGATGTCCCAGTGAATCATTGAGATGCATCGCGCCGCCACCCACGACGGAACTTGACGCACACCATGTACAGCAAGAAAGTCTGCGATATAGTCTGATACCTTAATTTTCATTCCGTTCTCCCTTATGTGTCTCCTATTCTCTTTATGTACGTGACGAATCCTCTCGTTTATCGCTGGATCGTCTCATCGTTTTCCCATCATTACACGTGCATTCTTCGGTGGTATCTCTAAGATGCTATCGTCTTATGTTCTTGTCATAAAAATCCTCACTCATTTCACTGGTCAGGACGTCCGAAAAATCCCGCATCTGCATCTCCGTCATGCGACGCATATCCGCGCCCTGCTCCCATGCCTTTGCCCATTCCACGTTTTCTCGATCGCTTCTTTGATGTGCCAGCGTGGTTTCCACCCGAGTTCACTCTTTATTTTCGAGCAGTCGAGTTTCATGTGCCTCGTGCGGGACCACTGTCTGCATGGGTCTGCCAGCGCACGCTATCGCCCCACGCACGGCAGAAAATATCAGCAAGTTCACCGTTGTCACGCAGTCCGCATCGTCGGGACCAACGTTCCACGCACCGACAAGGGATGCGTCCGCTGTCTGCCGTGCCGCAATCGTGAGATAGACAGAGAGCGGTTCGAGAACGTGCTGATATGGACGCGTTGAGTGCGGATTGCGGATGTCGATGGTCTGCCCGCGCACGGCGGCGCGAGATGCAGTCAGGGATGATGCGCAGTCGGGCGCGAAGTCGCCGCCGCCGATCACGTTGCCCGCACGCGCCGTTGAGACGCGCACATCACGTGCTGTGAGGAAGCTCTGCGCGGTAGCTGTAGACGGCGATCTCGGCGCAGCTCTTGCTCGCCGAATAGGGATCGTGCCCATCGGTGGCTCGTTCTCGCGGTAGCCCCATGCCCATTCCTTGTTTTCGTAGACCTTGTCCGTCGTCACAACGAGCGCGGAGCGTACCGTATCCGACGTGCGGATGCATTCAGAGCAGATTCACCGTCCCCATCACGTTTGCCGCAAAAGGTGTCCACGGCTGACGGTAGCTCGTGCCGCACAATCGGCTGCGCTGCAGGTGGAACACGACCTCGGGGCACGCTTCAGCGGAAGGCGTGCTGCAATGCGTTTGACAGGTCGCGCACATCGCCGCGCATCCGTATTTCCTTCAAGATACCGAGACGGCTCAGCGCCTCCATGACCTCCCGCAGTCGGTGCATCGAGAGAAAAGATCCGTCACCTCCGCCCCCGCCCGCAAGAGCAGAGAGAGCCACATCCCTTAAAACCCCGTGTATGCCCCGTGAGGAGGACACACTTCCCCTTGTAAAAGCTCAGATCGTCCATCTCGCCCACTTCTCACTTTCCATCGGTGTCCCACACATGCTCAGAGGTTTCAAAATCTGTGCCTCAAGGCGTGCCGCATCCGCCACATTCCTGCAGCCGAACGCTGTCGGATCCAGAGTAATCGCATGATTTTGCGCGGAATACCCTCGATCCCCCGTATAAAGGATCCTTGCGCTTGATCATCAATGTGTGCGGATGATCACAGATTCCTTCATGAGACTTCACAGCAGTTTTCATGCACATCACTCGTACATAGAGTCCCACCATAACGTACGAGGCCCCAATAGCGTTCAAAAAGCGCAGATCTGTCAGAAAGATACGATTTGCGAGTTCCTGATAAGTCTGCTCAGGATGAAACTCCATGGAATACCGAATTCCCCAAACGACTCACGCTCATATAAAAGATAAAAGTATCCGCCATGACAATGTATGGATCACCATTTCCTATAACGCGGGATATACTCTCCCATCCGTATACAAATGGAGCTGTTCGAGGACACCGATGGAATATCCTCAACATCGAAACAAACTGCCCGGATGCATAGCTCAGGATTGCCTCGACATCCCGGCAATCGTGAGCGGGCATTGAATTTTGATGTCCTCTCCTGCAAAAGGAGGTTGACAGCGCCCACAGACATCCTGGCATTCCATCCAGTATGCGTCCGGTCCGCCGCAGCACCTCTCTCAGATAACCGCGCCGGAAACCTGAATTGATATAGAGGAGCGGGAGAATAAAGACATCCCTTGATCTTCGAAAGAACATTTGCATGATCGCCGCACTAGCGCATATTCTGCATAGCGTTCCGTTTGCTCCGAGTCAACGAGGCTGAACAATTTGCTCATCCCGTCCCTCGGGCATAAAACCAGGCCATGTATAAAAAGCCGCGTTTCCATGAAATAACAGATGCTGACGGATGAGTCCTCCATCGCCTGTCTGATGTATTTCAACGCCCACGGGAGCACGCCGTCATCCGCGCCCAGTGAAAAGATAAACGCACCGTGTGCGTGGAGATGAAGCATGTCGAAGCTCTTCGCAAAGGGGCACAAACGGTGTCTTATAGTAACGAATGCGTGGATCATTCAGTTCCTCAACGAGGCGACGCACCTCGCTGCCCCCTCGTCCGAGTTGTCGCTAGAGGACGATCTCATAGCTGCCGTCATAGTCGATCGCGAGGCACGTCTCCAATGTATACCTCAGCGTATCGGCAGAGTTCCGCGCAGGAATGACAATCGAAGTCACACGTCGCAGGTGCATCGAGCAGCGGCTCAATGTCTCTCCATAAAAGTAGCGATATATGGTGAGATGGTCCCCTGCCCACGCAAAGGAAAAGCCATACGAAAAACGGCGGCGGCAGGCAGTAGGAAAGACGCTGGATGTCACCCGCGAGAGCATCGCTTTGCGTGCAGTTCATCCATACGGTTATCGCGCGCAATGACGATCAGCGGTGCGCTCTGCACTGTGCTCTTTGCAAGAAGGCGGATAACGGCGGGTGTTGCAGACTTCTCTCTACCGTCCGCGTGGCGATATCGCCCCACGTCGAGTACGATCTGTTCCCCCGTCGGCACGCGCCCCTGAATGCAGTGCAGTGCATGGGCATTCAGATTCTCTGCCTGCTCCGTCGCCGTGGTCTCGCACACGAGCATCGCCTGCTGTCCGAGGATGTCGAGTGCACGCGCGAGTATCCCTGCTGATCGGAGACACTCCTCTGCTGTGCCGACAAGCAGAAAGAGGTTGCTGTTCCCGTCCGTAAACATCCGGCAGGAAGCCGAAGTTGCCCCGAAAGATCGGCTCTGGATAGGGAATGCCGGTATCTTCGATGAGGGATGTCATCGTAGTCCTCCCGCCCCGTCACGCGGCAGTACGCTATCATCAGGATGAAATAGGCCGTCATATTGCGCGTGACGTAGTATTCCTCGGCAAGCGCACGCAGGAGATCGGCATCGAGCGATCCCGTCAAAAACTTTTTCCTTCAGCGCAGCCAGTGCGCAAAAGCGTCCTGCGGAAGAACACCGTTTGCATAAAAGTCATGCGCAAACCTCGTCTGCCGCCACGCCGGAGATTCCTCTGGGGAACGTACGGCTCTTTAGTTCGAACACATCTGCAAGTGCCGGCATCGGGTAGAATTCCTGCGCCGTATAGTCAAGATATTGCGGCGTGCCCCCATCCTCGCCCCGCGCGATCATGGGGCAACTGCGGCGCAGATGTATTCGAGCCGCTTTGAAGATACGCCGCAGAGTGGCAAGTTCCGCCTCTGCTGCCGCCAAGTCCTCCTCCGTGCCGTGCTTGATGTACGCACGCGCACGCCGTACGATTTCAGATATGTCTGCCCATCCCATTTCTACTGGGACCTCCCACTTTTCCGATCCCTGCTGTCCGTTCGCACCGGTACGGACTTCCTCTAGTGAATCGCTCTTGAATCGTCCGCCCACGATGTCGTGCACGGCGTTGATCGTGACGAAGGCACGCTCGTCCTTGTCGAGGACGATCTCCTTCAGCTTGTCGAGCTCGAGGCGTGACGACGCAGTGAACCTCCTTTGCCTCGCCCGTGTAGCCGCCCGCGCCGTGCAGCAGGGTCACGCCGCGCCCGAGGCGTTCGTTGAGGGCGGCGGTCATCTCCTCATGCTCATTCGTGACGATCATGACGGCGTACGATTCATCGAGGCCCTTCAGCACCACGTCGATCATCTTGCGATGACGAAGTAGGCAAAGAGCGAGTACATCGCCTTATCCCCAGCCGTAGAGCAGCACACCGAGGAGAGGATGAAGAGGTTGATGAACATGACGACCTCGCCGACGGAGAACTGCGTGCGCGCATCCATGATGACGGCGACGATCTCCGTCGTCGAAGCAGCCGCCCGTGCGCGTGACGATGCCGACTCGAGCCCGTCACGACGCCGCCGAAAATCGCGGCGAGAAGGGGTCCGTTGTCACCTGCGGCACGCCGTGAAAGCGCCCGACCAGATCGAGAGCATGATAATCGCAAAGACAGTCGAGGTGCAAAGCTCTTTCCGATTTGCTTTGTAGCCCATGAGACAGAACGGGACGTTGTAGAGCACAGGAATACGCCGAGCCCCATCCCCGTGATCGTCTGCGACATGATTGAGAGACCGACCACGCCGCCGTCGATGACGTGGTTCCGGGATGAGAAAGAGTTCGAGCCCGACAGCGGTGATGAGCGCACCGAGGATCAGAACGCAGCCCTTCTTGATATAGAACATGATCCCCTTTAGCGTTGCCGCCTTCTTCGGCTTTTGCCTCCCGCCGGCACGCTCCCCTGTTCCACGTCATATCCATTTCTGCGGTCATCGTACTCCCCTGTTCCATTCCAGTTTTATTCTCTTATTATAGAGGAAAGAAAAAGCGCTGACAACCCCGCACCGATGAGAATGGATTTTCTTGACTTTAATATGACGACGTCATATGATGTTTTTAATGGAAATATTGTCATTGGATAAAGGGAGGGATATTTGCATGATTTACACCGTCACCTTCAACCCGTCGATCGACTCACATCGTGCGGTTGGAGCAGTTCACAGCGGGCGATCAACCGTGTGAACTATGAGCAGATCCTGCCGGGAGGAAAGGGCATCAATGTCTCCATCGTGCCGAAAAATCTCGGGCACGCCTCGACGGCACTCGGCTTCCTTGCGGGATTTACGGGCGTTGCGATGCAGCAGATGCTGCACGTGTCTCGGCGTGACGGACGATTTTGTGCGTCTCGATGAGGGCTTCTCACGCATCAACGTCAAAATCAAGGCGGAGAGCGAGACCGAGATCAACGGACAGGGGCCCCCGTTATCACAGAGGCGGCACAGCGCGCACTGTTTGAAAAAGCTCGATCGGCTGCAGAGCGGAGACACGCTCGTCCTCGCAGGCTCGATTCCGAACACGCTGCCCGACGACATCTACGAACGCATCATGGAGCACCTCGACGGACGCGGCATCCGCATTGTGGTGGACGCGACAAAGAACCTGCTACGGCGCGTACCGAAGTACCGCCCATTCCTCATCAAGCCGAACAATCACGAGCTTGGCGAGATGTTCGTCGAACTCAAGACCGACGATGAGATCGTCTACCACGCGAAGAAACTGCGAGGAGGAGGGCGACGAACGTTCTCATCTCGATGGCAGGCGACGGCGCGATCCTGCTGACGGCAGAGGTGTATTCTACCGCTCCGCCGCACCGAAGCGCACCCTCGTCAACTCCGTGGGCGCGGGCGACTCGATGGTCGCGGGCTTCCTCGCGGGATTCATGGGTCGGACGGCAGCTATGAGGCGTGCCTTCTACATGGGCGTTGCGACCGGCTCCGCCTCCGCATTCTCGCCGAACCTCGCCACACGCGAGGAGGCGCACTGCTGCTAAAGACGATTGTTTGATGTACACTGCGGCATACATCCTAGGAAAAATGAATGTAACTATCGTAACATGCAATACTCCGCAGCAAACACTAGTGGAGCAAGCGGAAGAGGCACGTTCTGCCCCTGCAGATTTTGTTCGTTCAAGCGAAGCGCGTTTGGAATCCGCAGGTATTTCGGCAGATAAGTGCCCGACCGCTAGCGTAACGAGGGTTCTGCGAGAGTATGCACAGTGAATAAAACTCAGCACAATGAAAAGGAGGGTTTTGCTTGCATATCAACGATCTTCTGAAGCCCGGAGAGCATCGCCCTCGGTGTTTCCGCCCCGCCTCGAAGGAGGCTGCAGTTTCGCCTCCTCGCAGACTACATGGAAAAGGGCGGCAATCTCAGTGACAAAGAGCAGTACGTCAAGGATGTTCTCACCCGCGAGGAGAGCGGCACCACCGGGCTCGGTGACGGCATCGCAACGCCGCATGCCAAGAGCGACGGCGTGAAGGCGGCGGGACTTGCCGCGATGACCGTTCCCGACGGCATGGACTTGCGGCGATGGACGGCAACTGAGCCGCCTCTTCTTCATGATCGCCGCACTCGAACGGCGCGAATGACGAGCACCTCGCCATTCTCTCAAAGCTCGCAACCATGATTATGGACCCCCGACTTTCAAGGAGGCACTCATCGCCGCCAAGACCGTCGAGGAGTTCCGTCAGCTCGTCGACGACAAGGAGAACGACCGCTTTGTCGCACGGAGCGCTGCCACCGCAGTCGAGGAAGCACCGCCCGCCGACCACATTCAGATTCTCGCCGTCACCGCCGTCCTACGGGCATCGCACACACCTTTATGGCGGCGGCGAGAGCAGCAGCACGCGAAGAAGCGCGGTCTCACGGTCAAGGTAGAGACGAACGACCGGCGGGCGTGAAGAACGTCCTTACGCCCGAGAGTCGCCGCCGCCGACGGCATCATCGTCGCGGCGGACAAGAACGTCGCCATGTCCCGCTTTTGACGGCCGCCGCGTCGTCATCACGAAAAGGTTCGTCGCGGACGGCATCAACAAGGCGGACGAACTCATCGACCGCGCCCTCTCGGGCAGCGCTCCCCATCTACCACGCGAGCGGTGCAGATGAGGCGGAAGGGGCGACGATACGGAAAAACGAGAGCCTCGCGCGCCAGATTCACAGCACCTCATGAACGGTGTCTCGCATATGCCCCGTTCGTCGTCGGCGGAGGCATCCTCATCGCACTCGCCTTCCTCTTTGACGACTACAGCATCGACCCGTCGGGGTTCGGCTCAAACACCCCGCTTCGTGCTCTTCATGCAGGTCGGCGGGCCCGTTCGGCTTCATGCTCCGGTCCTCGCGGGCTTCTATCGGCATAAAGTCGATCGCCGACCGCCCGGACTTTGCCGTCGGCTTCGTCGGCGGTTCACCTGCGGGCGCAACGGGCACGGGCTTCCTCGGCGCACTGCTCGCGGTCTTTCGTCGGCGGCTACGCCGTCAACGCCTCAAGAAGGGTATGCAGGGCTCCCCGCCTCCCTCGACGGCATCAAACTCCATCCTGCTCATCCGTTCTTCGGCATCCCCATCATGGGGCTCATCTCGCTCCACATCATCGCCCCGCCCGTCTCCGCGATCAACAACTGGATGATCGCGACGTCGGCGGCACGGATCCTCCGCACGTATCCTCGTGGGGTTGATCGTCGGCGGCATGATGGCGGTTGATATGGCGGCCGATCAACAAAGCGGCGTACGTCACAGGCACGGCCCTCGCGGGCGAGTACCACGTCATGGCGGCGAGTCGCGGCGGGCGGCATGCCTTGCTCGCGTGCTTTGCGACCAGTTCTTTAAGAACCGCTTCACCGAAAATCAGCGCAGGCGGGCATCACGAACTGCGTCAGGCCTTCCTTCATCACCAGGGCGATCCCGTTCGCAGCGGCGGATTCCCGTGCGCGTCATCCCATCGATGGTCGTCGGCTCCACTGGGCGGGCGCTCACGATGTTCTTTGACGCTCGCAGCGCACCGCACGGCGGCATCTTCGTCGTCCCGACCATCGGCAACCTGCTCATGTACGCGTGAGCATCCCTCGTCGGTGCCATTGTCGGCGCGATCATTCTCTCGCTGGTGAAGCCCATCAAGGAGTAAAACAGACACAAACTATTTCCCTCGGAAGGATCAAACATCCCGCCCGAGGATTTTTCATGCCACGTACAAAAACAGCCCATCCGTGCGGATGAGCTGCTGCATGTTTGTGTTGTCAAAGGCCCCTTACGCCAGAACGCGCGAGAGCGACGAGCTCGGATCAAGTGTCTTGGAGTTGTTGACCCGCCTCAAAGAGGTTGACGCCGACCACCCGTCCCTCGTTGAAGCTGTACACCACATCACCACGCCCGAGATGATCGCAAGCGCCGCCTTCTCACCGACATGGAGGCCTTGATGCGGTCCTCGACCGTCGGCGAGCCGCCGCGCTGAATGTGCCCGAGCACCGAGACGCGTGTCGATCCGTCTTTTTCGCCGATGATTTTTGCCGATCTCCACGGCAGAGCCTGCGCCCTCGGCGACCACAATGATGCTGTAGCGCTTGCCCTGCCTCGTACATCTCCTTCAGCTCCAGGCCGATCTCCTCGAGGTCAAACGCGACCCTCCGGCACGAGATGTACCCGCCCCGCCGGCAATCCCCGACATCATCGCGAGCCATCCCGAGTGCCGTCCCATGACCTCGACGAGGATGATGCGGCGATGTGCCGATGCCGTATCGCGCGAGCTTGTTGATCGCGTCCACAATCGTATTGCACGCTGTGTCGCAGCCGATCGTGTAGTCCATGCCCCAGACATCGTTGTCGATCGTGCCCGGCAGTCCGACGATCGGCATGCCCGTCTCCCTGCTGAGGAGCGACCTCGCCCGTGAGCGAGCCGTCGCCGCAGTGATCACAAGCCCTCGATATTACGCTTGCGCAGATTCTCGAACGCCGTCTTGCGGCCCTCCGCGTCATGAACGACTTGCTGCGCCGTTCCGAGGAACGTGCCGCCGCGCTGAATCAGATCGCTGACGCTCCGCGTTGTAAGCTGCTCGACGTCATCGCACCATGCCGCTGCAGCGTTGCTGCACGCCGTAGACCTCGACCCTCTAGATCGCCGTGCGCACCACAGCGCGCGCCGCCGCATTCATCCCCCGGGCTGTCTCCACCCGAGGTCACAACCGCGATTGCCTTTTTCAGCATAACAACATCCCCATCTCTGCGCGCTACGCTGACGCGAATAAAGTTCTGTTCCCTATTGACGAGCATCGGGTGAAAAGCAAAGTATTTCGCAGACAAAATACCTTGATGCCTCCATGATCGACTCAGCGATTTCTCAGCACGCTCACCGTCGGCGATGATCTCCCGTTCCTTCTCGATGTCCTCACGCTTCAGCGAGAGCATGACAAAGATGACGCTCTCCCCGCATCCTTGAACACATCCTGCGCCAGATCTGCTCTTGACCTCCATGGTATACCTCCTATTTCATACACATCCAAATCCCGGATCCTATGGTACGGCATTGCTCCATGCGAGGCAAGAATCCACCGCGCTACACCTGAACTCTGCCAACCAGCTCATCCAGCTCGGCAGCGTGGCCTTGAGATGCTCGGCCGTTGCGGCAAAGGCATCGAGCGATGCGGTTTCCTGCTCGATTGCAGCCGCCGCATCCGTTGTATGTCCCGCAGATCCATGTGAGGCCTTGGCGACCTCCTCCGACGCCGCCGCTGCGACCTGTGCGCAGGCGCGCGTACCGCTTCAATAGAGGTGAGGAGCGCCGTACGGTTCACATTCTCCGCCCGTGCAAGGGCCTGCATCTCCTCCAGATGTGTAGAGATGCCGGTCACACTCGACGCGAGCATCTGGACATTCTCATCCCGCTCGCTGTGTGCGCGGCGACATGGGTGATGGCAAGCGCATTGTACTCGACTGCCTTGTTGTTCTCAACACTCGCCCGCCACATCGTATCCGACAGCCCCTGCGACTCGGCTGCGCAAATCGCGCATCGCTGCATGATCCGGCGCAGTTCGTGACAAAAGGTGTTGAATGACTGCACAATGCGCCCGATCCGTCAAACCGTCTGTGGTGAGCTGCTGGGTGAGATCCGCCTCCTTGCCCGCGACGCCGCGGAACGATGCAGTCAGTGCCGCAATCGGCCGCGGCACCTCCATGATGATGCAGTAGAGACACGGCAGAAAGACGAGAACGCAAGGATGATCACGCCCACGCGATCCTGGAAACGCCGATCTGCCTGGCTGGCATTGTCATACGCCGTGACGAGCTTGTCCACCCGGTCACATAGCCGTCAACTTCGGCGGCAACGACGGCATTCGCCCTCGTGCTTTTTCCTCCGTCCCCACAGCCCCCGTGACGGCGAACACCTTTGTGCGGTACTCCTCCCAGGAGAGGCTGCAGCGTGCGAGCTGTTCCGATCGTCTGGTCCGATGCCGGACGAAGGCCGAGCTCGGCATCTCCCTCCGCAGCCCCGCAAGGATGCGGTCATACATCTCGATCTGCACCATCATCATACTGCGGAGCTCCGCCGCCTCCGCCGCATCGGCAGAGACCATGCGTGCCGAGAGCCACGCAAGCTGATAGGCACGCATGCGCAGCGAGCCGGAGGCATTGACGGCGGAGCGTCCCCGTCCAGCTGGGCGAAAGGTGGCAAAGTTCAGCCCGACCAGCCTGACGATGAAATACAAAGAGGGCAACAAGTGTGATTCGTAATTTTGTTATGGATTGACATCCTCTCGTTTCATTCCTCTTGTATTATATCGTAGAATGTAGACTGTGCACACTGCGTGAATAAATCCGTGTGAACTGCCGTACGTATTCGCACGGATTTATTTTCGATATTTTCATCCAGACAGAACTTTCCCAACGAGCCCGATCCAGCTTCGTCGAGAGCTCGGACAGCTGCTCTGCGGCAGCGACGACCTGTTCCATACTCGCGCTCTGCTCCTCGATGGCGGCCGCCGACTCCTCGGAGTGCGCGATCCGTTTGGCTGCTGTCGCCGCGACACTTCCCGAGGTGCCCGCAACGCTCTGCGCCCCTGCCGATGCCAGCCTGGTTCAGCCAGCATCGATCTCGGCGCCGCCGCGCGGCTCTCTCGGAGCTGTGCGGCGATGGCATTCGGCGAGGCGCGCACTGCGCCGACCGCCTCCGTGATCTTCTCGTCTCGCTGACGAGTTCCTGATTTGCGCTGCGCGTCGCATGCACCTGCCTGGCGGATGCCGGTCATCTTCGCCGTGACATCGTCCGCCGCGAGACTCGAGCTCGGCGAGCTTGCGCGCTCCTCCGCGACAACGGCAAAGCCGCGCCCGCTTCCGACTGCGCACGTGCGCTTCGATCGCGGCGTTGAGCGCGAGCAGGCTGGTCTGCGAGAGGGTGCGCTGCCGAGGTCGTCGTCCGATTGATGTCCTCCGCATACCGCGGAGAGTCTGCTTCGTTCCGTCGCGTCGCTGACGATTCTGCCCGGGACATCGGTTCTGCGCCGCGACACGCGCCGCACCGCATCCCAGGCGGTTTCGCCGCCTTTTCTCAGCTCGCCGCCGAGCAGTACGGCGGAGTCGCTCCGGCAGACGCGAGCATCTGCGCCATATGCGCGCCGCAGTCTTGCGCAAACACATTGTGTGCCAGCGGGTTTCCCGCATAGCGCCGTTCTGGCGCGTTCGCCTGCCCGGCGACATCGGTGACGGAGCCGGCGACCTGCTCGACTGACTGACTCGCTCTCTCCGCTTGCCCGAGAGTGCAAGCCGGAGAGCTGCGCGACCTCTCTGCCGCACTCTCCCGTGCGCCGCGCATGATGGTGCGCAGTTTCGATGAAGGTGTTGAAGTGAAAGGGACGATGCGACCGGTTTCGTCGGCGTCGCGCTCCGCATGGAGCTGCTGCGTCAGATCGCCTCTCCGCCGGCAATATGACGGGCGGCTCCGTCCGTGCCGCCGGCGGGCGCCGAGATCTGCGCGAGGATCAGCTGCGAGTGCGCCGCCCACAGCGAATATGGCGAGAGGATCACACCGATCTGAATATTCTTGAGTTTCGGATCTTTGTCTGGCTGGCGGCATCGTAGGCGGCGACCAGCTTGTTGACCTCCGCCACAAAGCGGCGCAACCTCTTTCTGCAACGCCGGCCTCTCTGCCGCCGCGGCGCATTTTCCTCGTCCGATCCTCAACGGCAACGGCACGCACATCGCTGCGGTACGCTTCCCACAGAGGCTTCACGACGCCGAGCTGCGGCGTGCACCGCCTCATCGGTGAGGCAGCGCCCCATCGCCGCATCGCCCTGTGCAAGCCCTGCTGAGAATCCGATCGTAGTCACGTGCGGGTCCTTCTGCATCGCAGCACGCAGTGTCTGCGCATCCCCTCGTCTGCCGACGCGAGCCGTGCCGCTTACTGAGTCAGCGCTAGCGCGTCCGCAACGAGCGAGGCGTTGACCGCAGGCGAATCGCTTGAGTTCATTGAATGCAAGAAAGTCAGCCCGACCAGTCCTACAGTGCAGACAAAACAGTAGAGCTCAGAATCGCGACTGAGTTTGCGCGTATGCTCATACCCAGCTCCCTTGCCGTGCGACGCGATTACCCGTCGCGCCGCACTGCCGCGGTCCAGCGTCATGATACTAAGGACCTATAGCATTTGTCATCTGGAGAGCCAAGATTTCATTAAAGCCAGGGCTGCTCGCTGCTACGAAGCTAGAATAACTATCTCGTGCAACAGCACATTCGCAGTTTCCTGGCATGCCTGCTGCAGTCGCGCGCGATGAGGTCGATGTAGGCCTCCGTCTCTGGATGCGCCGTGCGAGATAGCCCTGATGCCTGCGTCCGCCGCCGCCTGAAATGCGGTGGAGGCGTTCCATCGTTGCGTGCAGCACACGACGCCGCCGTGCTGCTGTCGGGTCGTTGAGTCGTCAGGTGTGCCGTCGCGGGACAGCGTCCTCGCGCGAGAAAGGTGAGAGCTAGAGCCGGATCCGCGGCTCATCGCACTCGTCGTAGACACCCGCGCGGTACATACTGCCGCGCACATAATTTCGTCCGTCGATGCTGTACGTCACGACAGCAGTGCAGATCGAGCAGCCGCGAGATGTCGATCTTCGATCGTAGCAGCAGATCCTCGATCGATGCGCCCGCCCGCCGCACCTGTCGCCACATCGGCGAGGGCATTGCGCGGCGCTGATGTAGTCTGTACGAACACCGCGATGCCGCGCGCCGCCCTGTAAACACCTCCTCAGCTCGTACATATCCGGCGCCCGAGAGCAGATGCGTTTCGGTCAGCGGATTCTGCCTCCTCAATTCGTAGAGAGGTCGACCTGCCGCCCTGCTGCACGGTGGACGTCGAATACGCTGAGCAGTTCGGCGACCGCGCGCGCTGGCGAGACCACCACCCGAGGTGATCGCTCCTTCACCTCGGGCATCCGTCCGCGCACAGCGGCGTCGTCGAAGAACAGATTGCGCAGATGCTCGTCGATCGCGCTGCTTCATCCGAGTCGAGGAGCTGACCGTCGCGTCAAGCTTCTTCCGAAACACCGCTACTCCGTCCGTCTTCTCGCGGGAGATACGGATGACCTCAGAGTTCGGCAACGGCCCCGCTCTTTTGCACTGACCGGCGGAGGCGACGAGCAGGCGTGCGTCTCCCCAGCCCGGCGTCGCGGGGCGGATGAACTCGAGCTATACGCTCGTACCGCCGCGCGCGCAACCTTTCGCCGCGAGCAGGCTATCGCCGTCGCCGCCGTGTTGAGTGGCGATGGCCGCCAAGCCCATGATGCCCTTCTTGATGCCCTGCAGCTGACTCGCCCGCGCTTACCGTCAGCACGACGAGCGGGAAGAAGTCTGACCATCGAGCGCACGGTCGTCTCGCGACCTGATCCGACACCGACCGCGATGATGATGACATCACCAGCCCGCCGCCCGCAGAGCAGCATCGCTCGCGGCTCTGGTGGCGCTGACACCGCCGGAGCGTCCACGCGGCAGGCGAGCGGATGATGCCTCGGGTGGCGCGCGCGAGAGCGTGCCCATGCGCGTCTTGTCGCCGAGAATGGACCTTCGCTCATGCGGAACTCGTCGGGTCGATGGTGAGTACGGCGACACGATGCGCAATCGCCAGAGACATATTGCCGAACGCCTTCGATGCATCGATGGACTTGCCCGCTCCCGGCACACCTGTAATGCCGATGCGCAGGGCATTGCCCGTCTGTGGCGGAGCCTTTGCAGGACTCCGCTGTGCGAGCTTAAAATGCTCGCCGCTGCTGCCTGGGTAGGCGGCAGATCGCGACGAGCGTCATGCGGTGCGCCGCGCGTTCACGCCCGCCACATAATCGTCCTCACTCAGAACGAGTTTGTCGGCGCGGCATCTGCACCGTTCAGCAGTTTTGGTTATTGATATTGCCGGCGGTCAGGATCGCTCGAATGCTCGAGTGCCGCCCATAACGCTTGTCGTGAACTTGCAGTCCGCACCTTCGGGCTACGCAGTCGATCGTTCTGTGATATATATCGCTCATAATTCCTCCTTTCAGTGCAGCAAAACGCCGCCCTCTTGTTTGAGTGGCGGCGCCATTGTATAACCTCTGTAACCTGCGGCTTCTTCCTTCGCGCGTGCGATGATGAGAGGGTCAGGAGCTTGGTGCCCGCCTAGGGATGTTCCGTGCCCGGTGCGAAAATCGCGACCGCGCCGTGCCTCGTAGGAGGTTGTCGCGATAGCTGCGCGTCGGGATAACGCCGCTCGTGCAGACCCGCGATGTCGTCACGTCCGAGCTTCTCCAGCTCATCAACGAGCTGCGGCAGGAGCGTGTTGTTGTGTCCCGCTGCGAGGGAGCTGAATCCGACCATGTGCGTCGTGGGCTGTCGACCGCATCCTGCGCCGTCTCTGCAGTCTGGAAGAGCGGCACGTCAGGCGTCCCAGCCCACTGTCGGCGAAGGAGACGCGACGACCTGCATGTCCGCGGTCGTGCGTCCCGTCCCATCTTCGCGCAAAGATACTGCGGACGGCGACCTGTGAGTTCCTCGAACTCGTCCGCCATTCTGCGGGCGCGGTCGAGCTCGGTCTTGTCCGTGGGCTCGAGGAGGTAGACACTGAAATGGTGTAGACACCGCCTGAAACGCCGGTGACCTTCGCACTGCATCGGAGATCCTGCCGAGCGAAGCGCGGGCGCGTGCCGCATCGACCGCCGCTTCGAGCGGGTTGCCGTTGTCGACGCGTCTCTGCCGCCTTTGGCGATTCCCTCGAGGCGGCGGCGCGCATCGTCCGGCATTGCAGCCTCTGCGCGCAGCTTCTCGAGACCGCCTCGACCTGTGCCTGACGCACGGGCCGTGGTGTCGAATCGCGGAATGCGCAACGGGCTGCTTTTCGAGGCGGTACTCTGTTCACGCCGACGGTGCTCCTCGATGCCGAGTCGATCTGCGCCTGACGGCGTGCCGCCGCCTCCTCGATGCGCATGCTCGGGAGCGTCGAGATCGCCTTTGCCATGCCGCCGAGGGCCTCGAGCCTCCTGGATATGCGCGAGCGTGGCGGATGGTCCGTTCGCGAGAGCCCTGGACGTAGTACCACGAGCGCGCCCACGGGTCGATGATCTTGCAGCACGCTCGTCCCGTCCTGGATGTAGAGGCTGCGTGGTGCGTGCCGTACGCGCCGAGAAGTCCGTCGGCAGTGCGATCGCCCCGTTGCGCGTTCGGTGTGAGGATCCGGTGTTGGCTTGAGCGCGCCTATCGCCTCCATCGCCGTGCGGGCTATTGTTGAACGGATCACTGCGCCGTCGGCGACCAGCCCGAAGGGTGGCTGTGTGCGCAGTGCGCATCGGCTTGTCGTTCTTCGCATCGAACGATTCTGACTGATCTTTGCAGAAGGACACGCGCCGCGCGCATCTTTTGACAACTCTCCATGAAGCAGTGCTGCCGATTGCCCAGAAGAACGAGAGACGCTGGCGAGTCGTCGACGGCGAGCCCGCCTGCTGATGCCCGTGCGGATGTACTCAGCGCGAAATCGGCGAGCGTCGTAAGCCGAGCCTCGATGTCATCCCGCAGGTGCACCTCCGCGCGTACATGGTCGCCGGAGATCGAGATGCTGGCTGAACTTCGGCATGTGCTTTGTCGTGTACTCAGGGAAGATGTCGCCGGATGCTGCGCGTGACACATCCGGCGGGTAGATGGTGGTGTTGCGAACCATGAACCCTTTCAGAATGTCGCGTTCGGATCGTACACCTGCCGGCGATCTTTTGTCAACGCCCTGCTGCTCGCCCGAGACGATGAAGAACGCGAGGATCGGCAGAACCACGCCGTTGTCATTCGTCGAGACGGACGTCTGGTCGAGCGGGATGCCCGAGAACAGGATGTTCATGTCCAGCATGCGCAGCTGAACGCCTGCCTTTCGCGCGTCGCCGCCGACGCGCGGTTGTTCGCAGGTCATAGCCGCGATGCGTCGGGAGGTCGACGCGATGGAAAGGCCTGCTCGACCTGCGGCGAGGTTGCGGCGATAGAGACGCGTTCTGACTCACTCTGCCGTCGAGAAACCCGCGTACCGGCGCACCGTCGACGGACGGATAGCACGGCCCTCGTGGAGTACGGGCGCGCAGACACGGCAGGATAGCCCGCTCGCGAAAGTCGAGGTGGATCGTACGCTCGTATGCGTCGTGAGCGGTCAGAAGGCCTTCAGCGGGTACACGCTCCGCCAATGGTCTTGTGCGTGGGTGCCTCAAACGACATCCGCACCCGTGTCGTCCCTCGAAGCGTGCGCCGCCCTCGCGGGTCTGCGGACGGGCTTTCGCCGAGGCTCATTCCCGGTGAAATCCGGGTTTCGTAGAGCTTCGCCATTACGCAGTCATCCCTTTCTTTTCTGAAGGCGCTCCCTGCAGCACCCGTACCCGCGGTTCGCCCTGACGGAGATGTACTCAGCCACGCGCGACGTTGTTACATGTCTCGAGGAGATCCTTCGGTGCCGCGGCGCCCGGCGAGGACTACGCGCGCTATTCGGCGGCAGCACCCTCGTGAGCCGGCGCAAGTGCGGGCACGATCTCCGGGATAGGTCGCGTCCGTCGCGGGCAAGATGACCACCGCATCCGCGCCGCTCTGCCCGCCGCCTCGGCGGGCCTCCTCGACCGTCAAATACGACCTGTCGTTGCCGAGCACCTCGAGGGCGCCGACCTGCAGGAAGCCCGTGCGTAAAGTCCGGCATCCGCGCCTTGTGCTGCGGGATGCCCATGTTTCGCGAGGAAGATCTTGACGTTGTCGTAATACC